>Ga0265297_10000174_pt1 | contig 214230 bp, 205 predicted proteins | sample Munlanlwell13791_FD_192502 | JGI IMG/M metagenome (GOLD analysis project Ga0265297, IMG submission 192502) | Leachate microbial communities from a municipal landfill in Southern Ontario, Canada - Leachate well 137-91 | ecosystem: Engineered > Solid waste > Landfill > Unclassified | place... | reverse complement strand
AGTTTTTTCTGGTTTTTGAAAGAGTGTGAGTGGCGGTTCAACGGAGGCAGCCACAAAGCCCTGTTAAATCAGCTCAAATCTTGGTATCGTTCCGAAATTAAACAGCCTTAGCTACATCAGCCCCAAAGTCTTTATGTGTTTTCTGAGGTCAATAAATTCAACCGTTGCAGGCAATTGACCATTTTTCGAGTTACTCTTTCCGGCTTGATGTCAGGGATCCTTTCAAAGGGAACGTTTAGTTCACTCGAGACAATGTGTTTATTAAGTACGTCAGGTCCACCCCAGTCTTCTGACCTCGTAACTTTGTATCCTAAAAGGTAAAATTCTGCCTTCATGGAACCCTCTGGAGAAACATCGTCACCATCCCTGAGTTCTCTTGGGCAATCGGCGGAGATCGTAAGAAGGCTGTAATCTGCTCTTGTTTTGTCCATTCTTCTTGTGGATTCAGCGCCATAGTTCACGTGTATTTGGCGGAGGGCATTGTACGCCCCCTCATTCCTCATGTTCTTCACCGGAAGATAGTCGCAGATCCGGAAGGGGGCGTCCAGTTTGTCTCTAAGCATGTTTAAATCATCGATGATGGTATCGGCGATTCCGTCGAGGATGACGACGACTTCTTCCCTGTCAACCCTGCGTGGAGGTTCTCTGTTTAGAATTGATTTTGCATAATTCGTAACGTCAAACATAGAATAACTCCTAATCTTTAAAAGGATTCAACTTCCCCGTAGTACACAGATGGGGAGCAGGTTAGGCCATCTTCATGGATCATTCTAATGCCGAACTAATTTTCCGATGAAAATAGGAGCAGGGCAACGCAAATTTATGGTTAATTTCTAATAAATTTGCTTAAACTGGCTTTGCATTCGCACTAAAGATTGCAATCTATGTGCCTTAGTGCTATATTGCTCGGCGTGGGGGTGTTTCTTGCGTGTTTTTAAGACGAAAGCCTTTGCCCGCTTTGCGCGTAAAGAAGACCTTAAAGATAAGGCGTTGGCTGATGTTATTGCCAATATTGAGCGCGGTTTGGTCGATGCCGACTTGGGCGGCGGCCTTGTTAAGCAGCGGGTCGCCAGAGTAGGCGGCGGCAAACGGGGCGGATTCAGAACGCTGATTGCATATCGCGCCGGAGAAAGAGCTGTATTTCTTTTCGGCTTTGCGAAGAATGATCGGGCCAACATAAGTCCTGAAGATGAACGCGACTTGAAAGATTACGGCGCGATGTTGTTGTCCCTGAAAGACAAAGACATTGAGCTTATGACCGAAAACGCCGAATTACGGGAGGTGTGTTATGACAAAGAAGACTAAGAAATACCGCAGCGGGGTTGCCGAAGCCGTCCATGAGGGCGTACGCGGCATGCGTCGTCTTGGCTTGGTTGACAAAAAAACCATGCGTGAGTTTGATGTTCGTTGCCTGACGGCTGTTGATCCGCTTTCATCCAACGATATTCAAGCCTTGCGGAAACGCGAGGGCGTTAGCCAAGCGGTTCTTGCTCGTTGCCTCAATCTGACCACGGGTCAAGTTAGCCAACTAGAATGCGGGGCAAAGCATGCTCGTGGCGCTACGCTGAAATTGTTGTGTTTGATCGAGGAAAAAGGGTTGGAAGTCGTTCTATGAGTTGATTAGCGCCATCCAAGGTGTTAACCATAACTCATGCTGAATTTATGGAAAGAATCGCTTGAGTACTGGATCGATGCCGTTCAACGCAATATTCTTTTTTTCGATGTTCTGAGACAACGCAGCACGGCGCATCTTGCGCATGAGAATGACGAAGCTCCGACCATGCTTTATTTTAAATGGGAGCTGGTTCTGGATGGCCGTAAATTTGCCCATCCCGTGAATTTTCATATGCTGCGCATCCTGCCGCCGGATGGCGGGGCGACCGATCCCAAAAAGCGTCCCTTTATTGTGTTCGATCCGCGGGCAGGGCAAGGCCCCGGCATCGGCGGCATGAAGGAAGACAGCGAAATCGGCCGTACGCTGAAGGCAGGGCATCCGTGTTACTTCGTGGGCTTTTTGCCGACCCCCGTTTTAGGCCAAACGGTCGAGCATGTCTGCGAAGCCGAGGCTATTTTTATCGCACACGTCGTCGAGCATCATCCTGAGGCCGAGAAACCCTGTCTCATCGGCAATTGCCAGGCGGGTTGGCAAGTTGCGATTGCGGCATCAATGAATCCCGAACTGGTTGGTGTTCTCATTCTTGCGGCTGCGCCTTTGTCTTACTGGGAAGGCGTGCGCGGAAATAATCCGACGCGCTATGTCGGGGGAGTCTTCGGCGGGGCGTGGCTCGTGAGCATGCAGAGCGATCTTGGCAACGGGCTTTTTGATGGCGCGGAGCTTGTCTCGGGTTTCGAAGGGCTTGATCCTGCCAATACCTGTTGGAAAAAGGGATACAATCTCTATGCCAAAATAGATACCGAAGGCTCCCGCTTTCTGGAGTTTGAGCGGTGGTGGGGTAATCCCATGCTGCTCGATAGGAACGAAATCCAGTTTATGACGGAAGAATTATTCGTGGGTAACCGTCTCAGCTCGGCGCGGCTTCGCACTACAGACGGAATGCGCATCGATTTGCGCAACATCAAAGCGCCGATTTTGATTTTTTGTTCGCAAGGCGACGATATCACGCCGCCGCCGCAGGCTTTGGGCTGGATTACCGATCTTTATCGCACGGACGCCGAAATTATCACGGCGGGTCAAACAATTATCTATTGTCTGCACGAGGACATCGGCCACTTAGGTATTTTCGTTTCCTCCTCGGTGGCGAACAAGGAACACGACAAGTTCATTCAAAATATCGATATCATCGAATCCTTACCGCCCGGCTTGTACGAAGCCGTGTTTATTAAAAAGACTGAAAAAACCGAACATGCGGAATTGGCGTCGGGCGACTATATTTTGAGATTTGAGATGCGGACGCTTCAAGACATCAAGAAAATCGGGAACAACAGCCCTGAGGACAATACCTGTTTTCTTGCCGCTAAACGCGCTTCCGAAAACATTCTTGGCCTTTATGAAAATTACGTGTCGCCGTGGGTGCGTATCCTTTCGTCCGAGCAAAGCGCTAAGTTTCTTAGGGAAAATCATCCCGTTCGCCTTCGCACTAAAATGTTTTCCGATTATAACCCTGCGCTCAAAGGGATTGGCTGTTTTGCCGATGCCGTAAGAGGAAGCAGGGTTTCCGTATCTCAGGATAATTTTTTCTGGAAGATTCAGGAATCTGCATCCGACAATATTATTGCGATGTTTAATGCCTGCAGGGATATGCGCAATTTCTTTACGGAAAAACTTTTTTTTGAAATTTACGGCTCGAAATTTCTGCAGGCTACGCTCGGATTGCATGGTTCAAAAACTTTTTCCAAATCTGCCGGTCGTGATTTGGATCGTGAGCGAGACATTCAGCGGCGCTTGCATGGGCTTCTGGATAAGGCTGCGGAAGGCGGCTTGCCCGAAGCCTTGGTGCGCGCGATTCTTTATGTCGTGCGCGGCGATAAAGGCGGCTTTGATGAGCGGGGATTCAAGATGTTTAAGCAGCTCTGCGACGTCAGCGAGACGCTTCCTAAAATGTCGCAAGCCGGGTTTAAGGCGCTCCTTAGAACGCAGCATGAGATCCTTATGCTTGATGAAAGAAATGCGATGGAAGCTATTTCGAGGATGCTGGACTCTGCTTCTGACGCCGGGGTGCAAGAGGCGCTTTCCGCCATTCATACGATCGTCAAGGTAAGCGGCGAGTTTACGGCGGAGGAAAAACGGCGTTTACAGCAACTGGAGAGATATTTTGTTCCCTCTCACACGACACCTCATCGCCGCGCAACGGATATTGAGGTTTTTGACAAGAATTTCTGATAGTCCATTCTTTGTTCGGGCTTTTTTGCCAGACTGTTTTCGCTTTTATAATATTTTACGGCAAAACAGAGCTTGACCCAACCGTTAACCATATTATCATCCAGACTCGTAAGGGTTTTTCCGGCGCCGGGTCTTTGGCGCGCGTTTGGCGTTAACCATAGTGGGGCGGGGTTTACATGCAGGGTTCAAAGCAAGAGGACATCTTCGAGCAAATAGACTCGCTGTACCAGTCAACACAGGCGCAAATCACGTCCGGTATGAGTCCGGCTCTTTTGACCGACGATTTGTTTTCGTGGATGAACCATTTGATGTCGTCCCCCGGAAAACTGCTGAAACTCGCGACATATCCGTTCTCGAATATGCAGAGTTTCATCAAGAACGCGATGGATCAAGCTGGGCCTTGCGGCGGTAAGGATCGGCGCTTTGCTTCCGAGGGCTGGAAAGTTTGGCCATGGCGTTTTTATGCGGAAAGTTTTCTTGCCACCGAAAATTACTGGCAAGAGGCGACCAGGGGCATTCCCGGGTTAGACGAAAAAGTCGAACGGGCTGTTCATTTTCAGGTCAGGCAGATATTGGACGCCTTGGCTCCCATGAATTTTCCGGCCACAAATCCCGATATCATCAAGGAAACCTTCGATACGGGCGGCATGAACTGGATCAAGGGCGCTTCGAACGCCCTTGAAGACAAATACAGGGAAATGACCGGCAAGCAACCCGTCGAGGCCGAAGGATTCGAGGTCGGAAAGAATTTGGCCGTTACGAAGGGCAAGGTTGTTTTGCGCACGCGCCTTCTGGAGCTCATCCAATACGAGCCCACCACGAAAGAAGTCTGCAAAGAGCCGGTTCTGATCTTGCCGGCGTGGATTATGAAATATTATATTCTCGATCTGTCTCCCAAAAATTCGTTGGTCAAATGGCTTCTGGAGCAGGGGCACACCGTGTTTATCGGCTCGTGGCATAACCCTACATCCGAAGACCGCGACATGGGCATGGATGATTATTTCCGCATGGGCGCTATGGCTGCGATCGATGCCGTTTCGACGATTATCCCCAACACGAAGATACATCTGGCCGGATACTGCCTTGGGGGAACGCTGGCGCTCATCACCGCAGCCGCCATGGCTCGCGATGGGGACGACAGGCTGGCAACGCTGACACTTCTCGCGGCTCAGGGCGACTTTACTGAAGCCGGAGAAATCACGCTGTTCCTTCGCGAGGGGCAAATTAAATTTCTCGAGAGCCTGATGCAGAAGAAAGGGTATCTGGATTCCAGCCAGATGGCCGGCGCGTTTAAGATGCTGCGATCGTATGAGCTGTACTGGTCGAAGATCATCAACGAGTATCTTATGGGGCAACGCTCCAAGATGATCGATTTGATGGTTTGGAACTCCGATGCCACAAAAATGCCTTACAAAATGCATAGCGAATATTTGGAGAAGCTGTTCCTCCATAACGATTTTGTCGAAGGTAGACTGACCATCGAAGGTAAACCCGTGGCGGCGGAAAATATCAAAGTTCCGGTGTTCGCCGTCGGGACGGAAAAAGATCACGTCGTACCGTGGCCGTCCGCGCACAAAATTCATCTCATGGTCAACACATCCGTAACCTTCGTGTTGACGAATAGCGGTCATAACGCCGGCATCGTCAGCGAGCCCGGGCACAGAGGAAGGTACTATAGGATTCTCGAAAGAAAACCCGGCGACCCATATCTTAATCCGGCGAATTGGCTTACTCGTTCCGAGTTAAACCAAAGTAAATCTTGGTGGAGCGCGTGGCGGAATTGGATTGCGGATCACTCGTCCCCCGATCTTGTTAATCCGCCGGCTGCATTGGGAACGTCCGGGGGGCCGTATGCACCTATTTGCGATGCGCCCGGAACTTATGTGTTCGAGAAATAAGGTTCTATCCTCGGGGCAGGCAAGGCGCTTAGGACGACCGGTCTGTTGTGTGTATATGGATCCCCGCCTTCGCGGGGATACGCGTTTTTCTAAGCTCGCCTTCGCGCTCTGCGCTTGTCTCGCTAAGAAAAACGCTAAATTATCGGTGTGCCAACATCGCTGACGAGCCATCGGCTGCGCAAATCCGTGTGATGCGTTGCGAACCATTGCAGCGCCAGATAGGTTTGCGCATCGTGAATTTCGTTAGCGTACAGAAGGCTGATGGCGCGCGCGGCGTCAAGAACGTGGACGCGGATGTCTTCGTTCTCATGGGCGACGCCGAAGATGCCGCCTTCCGTGGGCGCGTTGATGCGTCCCGCAAATAGATGGATGTACTCCGACGTGCCGCCTGGACTTGAGAAATAGCTGGCGATGGGCATGAGATCCAGAACTTCGCATCCTGCTTCTTCCATGGCTTCGCGACGCGCGGCTTGTTCCGGCGTTTCATTGGAGTCGACCATGCCAAGGACGATCTCCATCAGCCATGGGTTCATATTGGAAATGGCGGGCGCAATGCGAAACTGTTCGACAAGGACGACTTTGTCATGTTGGGGGTCAAACAAGAGAACGCCGGAAACGCGGGGAGAGCGATGAAAGACCTCGCGCGTGAAAACGGGGCTGGTTTCGCCGTTAAAAAGCTCATGTTGCACATGCAGCCGGTCGACTCGATAATGGCCTTGAAAGAGGACTTCACGCAAAAGGATGTTGAATTTCTTTTGGGACATAACTTTCCGAAAAATAAGCGCGGGAGGCTAAAGCTATCATTCTCTATCTCAAAAGGGAAACGGAAGATAAGCGTGATTTGAAAGGGTTCGGAGAACATTCTCTTCCTTAATCTCAGCGTTTTGCACCCTTCTTTTTGATCCTCTTTTCGGTTGCGATTCGGGGTCAATATCGGCATAGTGTGCTCCCGTTTGGGTAACGGTTACCGAAAATTGAGGACCATGACGAATCCTTCTTCTAAAGGGCGCGCCTCTGTGTGCGCGAATAAACCTGTAAATGCTACGGGCGTTCTCGTTCTTTCTGACGGATCCGTTTTTTGGGGCAGGGGCATGGGGGCCGACGGGTCCGCCGTCGGCGAGCTATGCTTCAACACATCGATGACGGGGTATCAGGAAATTACGACCGATCCCAGTTACGCGGGACAGATTATCACCTTCACCTTTCCGCATATCGGCAATACCGGAATCAATATGCAGGACATCGAAACGCAAAAACCATTTGTGCGCGGCGTTGTTTTGCGCGAACAGATTACATCGCCTTCAAGCTGGCGCGCGGCGGGGCATCTTGAAGACTGGCTGGAACGCAGCGAGCTGATCGGCATTTCCGGCCTCGATACGCGCGCGTTGACCATCCGCATCCGCGATTCCGGCGCGCCGAACGCTGTCATCGCGCATAATCGCGAGGGAAAATTCGATCTTGAGGATTTGAAAGCCAAGGCGCGGGAATGGCCCGGGCTTGAGGGCATGGATTTGGCTCTCGAGGTCACATGCCCTGACGTCCATGAGTGGAATGAAGGCGCATGGAAATGGTTTCCGCAGGGACACGCGGCTTTTGGCAAGCCGAATAATGCCAAGCATCACGTTGTCGCCATCGATTATGGAGCCAAGCACAACATTTTGCGTTGCCTCGTGAATGCGGGGTGTCGCGTGACGGTTGTTCCGGCCAAAACTTCCGCCGAGGATATTTTTGCCCTCAAGCCTGACGGCGTATTCTTGTCTAACGGGCCTGGCGATCCGGCGGCAACGGGAGTCTATGCGGTGCCGGTCATCAAGGCCATTTTGGAAAAGGGAATTCCTCTTTTCGGCATTTGCCTCGGCCATCAAATGCTTGGGTTGGCCATCGGCGCGAAGACGGCAAAACTGCCTCGCGGACATCGCGGCGCCAATCATCCGGTCAAGGATTTAAAAACAGGTAAGGTTGACATCACGAGCCAAAATCACGGCTTCCACGTTTTGCCCGATACGCTTCCTGCCTCCGCCGAAGTCACGCATGTGAGTTTGTTCGACGGTACCAACGAAGGAATCCAGATCAAAGATAAGCCCGCTTTTTCGGTGCAATACCATCCTGAAGCTTCGCCGGGGCCGCACGACTCCCACTATTTGTTTAATAAGTTCGTCAAGATGATTGAAAAGCACAAAACAAAGCGGAAGGCCGCGTAATGCCGAAGCGTACCGACATTAAATCCATCCTTATCATAGGCGCAGGGCCTATCGTCATCGGCCAGGCCTGCGAATTCGATTATTCGGGCGTGCAAGCCTGTAAAGCGCTTCGTCAAGAAGGCTATCGCATCGTGCTCGTCAATTCGAATCCGGCGACGATTATGACTGACCCTGACGTTGCCGATGTGACGTATATTGAGCCTGTGACTCCTGAATTTGTCGCCAAAATTCTCGAACGAGAAAAACCCGACGCTCTTTTACCGACAATGGGCGGGCAAACGGCGCTGAATGTAGCCATGGCCTTGGTCCGGGACGGAACTTTGGAACGCCTTGGGGTCGAGCTGATCGGCGCCAGCGGAAAAGCGATTGAAAAGGCCGAAGATCGCCTTCTGTTCCGCGGCGCCATGCAACATATCGGCCTTATGTGCCCCCAAAGCTATCTTGTGAAAGACATCAAGCAGGTAGAAAAAGCCTTGGAGGAAGTCGGCCTTCCAGCGATTATCCGCCCCAGCTTTACTTTGGGTGGAACCGGCGGCGGCATTGCTTACAACCGTGAGCAATTCTCGGAAATCCTTGCCGGAGGCCTTACCGCCAGCCCCGTTCATGAAGTTCTGGTTGAAGAATCCGTCCTCGGTTGGAAAGAATATGAAATGGAAGTTGTCCGCGACAAAAAGGACAACTGCATCATCGTCTGCTCCATCGAAAACGTCGATCCCATGGGCATTCATACGGGCGACAGCATCACGGTCGCGCCTGCGTTGACGCTGACGGACAAGGAATACCAGATCATGCGCGACGCTTCGATTGCGGTTTTGCGCGAAATCGGCGTCGATACCGGCGGGTCGAACGTGCAATTTGCCGTCAATCCCGAGGACGGGCGCATGGTCATTATCGAAATGAATCCGCGCGTGAGCCGCTCAAGCGCGCTCGCCAGCAAGGCGACGGGTTTTCCGATTGCCAAGGTCGCCGCGCGTCTTGCGGTCGGCTATACGCTCGACGAATTGAAGAACGACATCACGGGAGACACGCCCGCTTCGTTCGAGCCGACTATCGATTACATCGTCACCAAAATTCCACGCTTTGCGTTCGAGAAATTTCCGGGCGCCGATGCTTTATTGACCACGGCGATGAAATCGGTCGGCGAAGTCATGGCCATCGGCCGGAATTGGGAAGAGTCTCTGCAAAAAGCCTTGCGCGGGCTTGAAATCGGCCTGACAGGCTTTAATGAAATGCGACAGTTTCTTAACGCCGACGTAAAGGATATTCATGCGGCCCTGGCGCGCCCGACGCATGATCGTATTCTGGTTATTGCCGAGGCGCTCAGGCGCGGCATGTCCGTCGAACAAGTGGCGGCGATCAGTAAATTCGACGTTTGGTTCATCGACCGCATTGCAGGAATTTTGGCCATCGAGAAAGATGTCCGTGCCAAGGGATTGCCCAAGGATGCCGAAGGCTGGCAAAACCTTAAGAGATTGGGCTTTAGCGACGCGCGTCTCGCACAACTGACGGGCGGCAAGGAAAAAGACGTAACCGCAATGCGCCGCGCCGAAGGCATCGTTCCGGTGTTCAAGCGCATCGATACGTGCGCGGCAGAATTCGCGTCGCATACGCCTTATCTATATTCTACCTACGAAGGCAACGGGTTGACGCCGCCGCAGTGCGAGGCCGCGCCGACGGACAAAAAGAAAGTCATTATTCTGGGCGGCGGCCCGAACCGCATCGGGCAGGGCATCGAGTTCGATTACTGCTGCGTCCACGCCGTTATGGCGCTGCGCGAAGTAGGATACGAGACGATCATGATCAACTGCAATCCGGAAACCGTCTCGACCGACTATGATATATCCGACCGCTTGTATTTCGAACCGCTGACGGCTGAAGATGTCATCGAGATTATCCGCAAAGAACAGTCGAATGGGCAAGTTCTTGGCGTTGTCGTTCAGCTTGGCGGGCAGACGCCTCTTAAGCTGGCTCACGCGCTTCAAGAGGCGCATATCCCCATCCTCGGTACGTCGCCGGATGCTATCGACCTAGCCGAGGATCGCGAGCGTTTTCAGGTTTTGTTGCAAAAACTTAAGCTAAGACAACCAGAGAACGGCCTTGCCCGCACGATTGTTGAGGCGGAACGGGGCGCGGAGAAGATCGGGTATCCGGTCGTCGTGCGCCCGTCTTACGTTTTGGGCGGACGGGCGATGGAGATTACGCACGATGTCGAAGGTCTGCGCCGGTATATGCAAAAGGCGATATATATCTCAAACGGAAACCCCATTCTTATCGACCACTACTTGCAGGATGCGATTGAAGTAGACGTTGACGTCGTTGCGGATTTTGAGACCGTTTTCGTCGCGGGCATTATGGAGCACATTGAAGAAGCAGGCGTTCATTCGGGCGACAGCTCGTGCGCTTTGCCGCCCCATTCTTTGCCGCCGAATATCGTGAATGAGCTTTCGCGGCAGGCCGAGCTTTTGGCGCGCGAAATTGGCGTTGTCGGGCTGATGAACGTTCAGTTCGCGGTTAAAGAAGGCGAAATATATATCCTTGAGGTCAACCCTCGCGCCAGCCGCACGGTTCCTTTTGTAGCTAAGGCGATAGGAATACCTATCGCTAAAATCGCCGCGCGGGTCATGGCAGGCGAAAAGCTCAAGAACATCAAGATTACCAGAAATGGACAAAAGCATTTGTCCGTCAAAACTCCCGTTTTTCCTTTTGCGCGCTTCCCGGGCGTCGATGTCATGCTGGGGCCGGAAATGAAATCGACGGGCGAGGTCATGGGCATCGATCGCAATTTTGCCCGCGCATATGCCAAGGCTCAGATCGGGGCAGGGATTCATCTGCCTCTGAAGGGCACATGCTTTATCTCGGTTAAGGATCGCGATAAGGCGGCTGCTATTCTTCTGGCGTGGCAACTTGTTAATCTAGGGTTTGATCTGGTGGCGACTGCCGGTACGGCAGCAGCGTTAAAGGCCGCAGGCGTTCCGGTACGGCGCGTTAACAAAGTGTATGAAGGTCAACCACACGTCCTTGATGCCATTATCAACGGCGACGTACAGATGATGATCAATACGACGGCAGGGGGCGCTCAAACGCACTCCGACAGCCTTAATTTGCGCCGGTCGGCTCTTATGCGCGGAATCCCTAATTATACGACGATGCCGGGAGCTCGGGCTGCGATAGAGGCCATAGCCGCGCTTCAAACCGGCAGCCTTGATGTCTCTTCGATTCAGGAATATTCTAAGGTATCCTGAAAAGCATTCTTTTGGCTCTTTTTAATGAGCCGAAGGCGTCTTTTGCTGTTTTTTTTGCGGAGGATCAATGGCCGACAAAGTACCAATGACGAAAAAAGGTCACGAGCGTCTTGAGGACGAGCTGAGAAATCTAAAGAACGTCGAACGCCATGCCATCGTCAAGGCAATCGGCGAGGCGCGCGAGCACGGCGATTTATCCGAAAACGCCGAATACCACGCTGCGCGCGAACGCCAAAGCTTCGTTGAAGGCCGTATCAAAGAGCTGGAAGGTAAAATCAGCCACGCCGAGATCATTGACGTTGCGTCGATGACCGGATGCATCATTAAATTTGGCGCAACGGTAACGTTGATTGATGTTGATATCGAAGAAGAAATTACTTACCAGATCGTCGGTCAGGACGAGGCCAACGTTAAACTTGGCCAGTTGTCGATCACCTCGCCCTTGGCGCGCGCGCTTATCAACAAAACGACCGGCGAGTGCATCGAAGTCGTGACGCCCAAGGGCGCCAAAGGCTATGAGATAACGAAAGTCTGCTTCCGTTAAAATTTTCTTATTGAAACAAAGAGCCCCCATAGACGACATGCCCATTGATAAAAACTACGATTCAACCGCCGTCGAAACCAAGCTTTACGAGCGCTGGGAGAAGTCCGGCATATTCAAAGCCGACGTTAAGTCGAAGAAGACTCCGTATTGCATTATGATTCCGCCGCCCAACGTAACGGGCAGCCTGCATATGGGGCATGCGCTGAGCTATACGTTGCAGGATATTCTTATCCGCTATCAGCGCATGAAGGGTAAGGACGCGCTCTGGCAGCCGGGAACGGACCATGCTGGCATTGCGACGCAGATGGTGGTTGAGAGGCAGCTTGCTGCGAACGGCAAAAACGAAAGCCGCCGAGAGATGGGGCGTGAGAAGTTTTTGAAAAAAGTTTGGGAATGGAAAGCCGAGTCCGGCGGTATGATTACGCGCCAACTAAGGCGTCTGGGTTCGTCCTGCGATTGGTCGCGCGAACGCTTTACGATGGACGAAGGCTTGAACAAGGCCGTGCGCAAGGTTTTTGTCCAGCTTTACAAGGAAGGGCTTATTTATAAGGACAAACGCCTCGTCAACTGGGATCCCAAGATGTTGACGGCTGTGTCCGACCTTGAGGTCGAGCAGACCGAGGTCAAAGGCCATATGTGGCATTTTAAGTATCCGATTGAGAATAGTGACGAGTTTGTGATTGTCGCGACCACGCGGCCTGAGACAATGTTGGGCGATACCGCCGTGGCCGTTCATCCGGAAAACCAGAAGCTGAAACATCTTATCGGTAAAATGGTAAGGTTGCCGTTGGCAGACAGGCTTATTCCGGTCATTGGCGACGAGTATGCCGATCCCGAAAAAGGCACTGGCGCCGTGAAGATTACGCCCGCGCATGATTTCAACGACTTCGATGTCGGCAAGCGTCATAAACTGCCGATGATCAATATTCTCGATCAACATGCAAAATTAAACGACGAGGTTCCTGAAAAGTATCGGGGGCTTGATCGCTTTGAAGCGCGCAAACGCATTGTCGCGGATATGGAAGCAGCGGGACTTCTTGATAAAATCGAGCCGCATGTTCATGTTGTGCCGCACGGAGACCGTTCTGCCGTGCCTATCGAGCCTTGGCTTTCGGAGCAGTGGTATTTGAATGCGGGCGAGCTGGCTAAAGACGCATTGAAGGCCGTTGAGGACGGGCGAACGAAATTCGTGCCGGAACAGTGGACGAACACTTATTACGCTTGGATGCGCAATATTCAGCCGTGGTGCATCAGCCGACAATTATGGTGGGGGCATCAGATTCCGGCGTGGTATGGCGAAGACGGCAAAGTGTTCGTCGAAGAAGACGAAAAAGCGGCCACGGCAGCCGCCGAAAAGCATTACGGCAAGAAAGTTACCCTTAAGCGTGACGAAGACGTTCTCGATACTTGGTTCTCCTCCGGCCTGTGGCCGTTCTCGACGCTCGGCTGGCCGGAGGCGACGCCTGAACTTGCGCGTTATTATCCGACCGACGTGATGGTCACGGGGTTCGATATCATCTTCTTTTGGGTTGCTCGCATGATGATGTTCGGCACGCACTTCATGAAAGACGTGCCGTTCCGCACCGTTTACATCCACGCTCTTGTCCGCGATGAAAAAGGACACAAGATGTCCAAGACCAAGGGCAATGTCATCGACCCGCTGAGCGTCATCGACAAATTCGGTTGCGATGCGTTGCGCTTTACGCTTGCCAACATGTCCACGCCCGGACGCGACATCAAGCTCGCGACAAGCCGCATCGAGGGCAATCGCAACTTTTCCACCAAGCTCTGGAACGCCGCGCGCTTCTGCCAGATGAATGAATGCGTATGGCAGGCGGATTTTGATCCGTCATTGGCTAAGCAGACGGTCAATAAATGGGTTATCGGCGAGACGAAAGCGGCGGCGGATAAAGTTGCCGAATTGCTTGATGCTTACCGTTTTGATTTGGCTTCGGCTGCCGCTTATGAATTTGTCTGGAATACGTTCTGTGATTGGTATCTCGAATTTACGAAGCCCGTTCTGATGGGATCTGACGAAGCAGCCAAGGCTGAAACACGCGCGACGACGGCGTGGGTTTTAGGGCAAATTCTGCATGTTCTGCATCCCTTCATGCCCTTTATCACGGAAGAATTATGGGGCGAGTTTACCGGCAGCCCGAATATGCTGATTGCCGAGAAATGGCCGGACTTTCGTGTGAAAAGCGAAAGCCAAGCAGCACGGGATGAAATGAATTGGCTCGTGCGCCTGATATCCGCTGTTCGTACTGTCCGCGCTGAGCTTAATGTTCCGGCGGGTTCGCAAATCCCGTTGCAAATCAAAGGCGCGTCGAAGGGAACGCTTGATCGCCTTGAACGCCATAGCGCCATCGTCATTCGCCTTGCGCGCCTGTCGGGCATCGCCCCTGAAACGCCGGTTTCCAAAGGTTCTGCCCAAACTGTTCTGGACGAAGCGACGTTGATATTGCCTTTAGCGGGGGTCATCGATATCGATCAGGAACGCGCACGTCTTGGAAAAGAAGCGGAGAAAATGATTGCCGAAATTCGCAAGATCGACGCCAAGCTTGGCAATAAGGATTTCACTGATCGCGCACCGCCTGAAGTCGTCGATGAGCAGCGCGAACGCAAGGCCGAAGCCGAGGCGACTTTGTCCAAGCTTGCTGCCGCGCAGAGGAGCTTGGGGGGTAAGCATGGTGATGGGTAAAGAGAGTCGTGTTTGCAACCAGACTTCCCCTCCCCTCGCGGGAGGGGTCAGGGAAGGGGGAGGGACGCTTGGCGAGGCTATTCAGAATACAGATATGCCTTTATTGCTGAACTCCCCCCTCCCTAACCCTCCCCGCAGGGGGGAGGGAATATTTTTTTCCCCTTTTAATTTTATTCTTTTGGCAGAGTTTTTGTTTTTCTCAACCTCGGCGCTTGCCGCTTCTTCTGCCGTCGATCCTGCTTTATGCCGCACCGTCACCCAACACACGCCTAAGGCGGATGTGGCCTATCAATCAGGGGTCGATGTTCACGGAAAACCCGTGGCGTCTGCGGATTTGCCGGACTCCCCTCAAATGCAATTGCCGGATCAGGTCAAAATTCCTTTGACGTTTGATCTTGCCAAGACATTAAACCTCGATACTTCCGCGTATCCTTACAATCAGTTTGGCAAGGGAACGGAAGTGCAGTTGGGAGAATTAACCGTCGAGGGTTCAACCGTTATGTTTAATGGGAAGCCGATAACCTCTGCGCAGCAAGAAAGGCTCGCCGTTCTATGCTTGAAGGCAAAATAAAACCCGCCCTTAGAATTAACGCATTTCTTAACGACGTCCTGCGCGTTTTCCAAACGCCGTTCGTAGGACTGCCTTTTGTGATATGGTTTTATTTTATCCTTTGTTATATCGCTTTGCCGTCCAATCCGGTTTGGCTCGGCATTTTGCCGGATGGCGATGATTACACCTATCTTTCACATACGATCGATTGGCTTCAGGGGCAGGGGTGGTTCGATCCTATCCAACACCGCATGAGCCCGCCCGAGGGCGTTGCTCTTCATTACACGCGCTTTGCGGAAATGCCTATTGCTGCTCTTATTATGCTTTTCCGTCTGTTTGGATATACGTGGCAGGGTGCGGCGCTTTTGGGGTCGTTTGTATTGCCGGTACTTTATTTGGGGCTGTTTTTCTGGGTTTTGCGCAAAACGGCAGACCGCTTTGTGTCGCAGAATTGGTCTCGGCTGACGGCGTTCATTGCGCTGTTTGCGCCGTTTTTGATGTTCAAATTTGCGCCCGGGCAGGTCGACCATCACGGGCTTGAGACCATACTGACGCTTACCGCCTTGGGTTTGACGACGTTTATTTTTGAGCGCCCCGATCAAATTCGGTGGGCTGTAGCGGCTTCGGGCGTCTTTGCGCTTTCTACCGCTATCGGGCTTGAGGTTTTGCCGTGGATGACGCTGACTTCAGCCGTCATTGGTGTTTGGACGGCAATAAACGGGCGTAAGGCGGCGCGTTCGGCGCTGGCCTATGGCGCGGGGTTGTTTGTTTTCGGCGCGGTGTTTCTTGCGCTCGATCGCTCTGCCTCGGTAATATTTAAGCCTGATTTATTGTCCTATTCAATCGTCTATGTCGCTCTTATGGGCGGCATTGCCCTATCGCTGTTCGGGGCAGCGGGTGCCGCTTTGATCAAGAATGTAAAAATCCGCATCCTTGTTTGCGGAGTCTTCGCCGCTATTCTCGGAGTTCTCTACTTGCATCAATTTCCGGCGCTGCTTGCAGGGCCTTATGGCGCGATGGACGAAAAACTGGCAGCGTTGCTTCTTTCCACTCACGAAGAAGCGCTTCCTCTTATGACACGGCTTAATCCGTTCAGGGCCATTGTCTGCGTTTTGCTTCCCATTCTTGGTTTTGCTTATAGTATTTGCCGTGCGCGTGAAGAGAAGGCTGCAAATAGATGGAAATGGATTCTTATTGCCGTTCTTTTGGGCGCTTCCATCAGCCTTGGCATATTTTACCAAATACGCATGATGATTTATGCCGAGTTGTTCTCGATTATTCCTCTTGCGGCTTTTGCCCAGCGCCGGTGGGCATGGATAGGGGCGCATTATGCAGGGCGGAGACGTTTCTGGGCGGAAATATGGCTTGTTCTTTTGATCGGACCTTTGACAACGGTTTTTTTGTTCGCGTTGCAGGACGGCAGATCGTTTAACGTTGGAGTGCTTATGTTTCCTGCGCAAACTGTCGGCAACATAAATAACATGCGCGGCGTTGAGAAAGCACTTAATGCGCCGCCGTATGCCGGGCGGCGACTGCGTATTATGAATATGGTCGGCGATGGAGCCGAGCTTCTGTTTACAACGCCGCATGAAGTCATGGCGGCGCCCTATCACACCAATGTGCGCGGCAATTTGGAATCGATCAATTTCTTTTCGGCAATCGATGAGGTGCAGGCCGAGAAAATTGCGCGCCGCAACAATATCAATCTCGTGCTTTTGTCCCGTTTTATTCCTGAAATGTATTTGAAGGCCGGCGTTCCTGATTATGTTACGCCGTCGGATAAAAAGACCGGCAAGTTCTTTTATGAAAGCTTCATGGGGCAACTTGTCTCGCACGAGGTTCCAAATTGGTTGAAGGAAATACCGCTTCCCAAGTCGGCGAATTACCAATTGTTCGAAGTTGTCAAATGAGTGCGGATGATATTTCTGACATTGTATGTCCTTTTCCCGACGGCGTCCGGTTGACGGTTCGCGCCAAGCCCGGCTTGTCGCGGGCGCACGACATTAAAATCGTCGATATCGGAAATGGCAAACGGGCGATTGAGGTTTCGGTTTCCGCCGATGCAAAAGAAGGCAAAGCCAACCGCGCCCTCATAGAAAGGCTGTCGGAAGAAATTGGCGTTACGAAAAAGAAAATTACGATTAAAACAGGCGAAACAGGACGCCTGAAAATCGTTGAAATTCAAGGGGATGCGCAAGCGCTCGTGAGGAGTGTCAAGGCGCTTTTGGCTATTTCCTGACCAACGGCTTGTACTTGATGCGGTGAGGTTGATCGGCTTCCGATCCCAAGCGGCGATGCCTGTCGGCTTCGTAATCCTGATAATTGCCTTCAAACCACACGACCTGGCTATCGCCTTCGAAGGCCAGAATATGCGTCGCGACGCGATCCATGAACCAGCGGTCGTGGGTGATGACGACGACGCATCCGGGGAAGGCGACAATCGCGTCTTCCAAAGCGCGCAACGTGTCGACATCCAAATCGTTTGACGGTTCGTCGAGCAGAAGGACGTTCGCGCCCGATTTCAGCATTTTGGCCATGTGCACGCGGTTGCGTTCGCCGCCCGACAGGATGCCGACCTTTTTCTGCTGATCGACGCCTTTAAAGCCGAATGCAGCGACGTAGGCGCGGCTGGGCATGGATTTTTTGCCGAGGTCGATGATATCCAATCCGTCCGAGATTTCTTCCCATACGTTTTTGTCGGCGTGCAGGCTGTCGCGGCTTTGATCGACGTAGCCCAATTTGACCGTTTCGCCGATTTTGATCGTTCCGCCGTCGGCTTTTTCCTGTCCCGTAATCATCTTGAAGAGAGTCGATTTGCCAGCGCCGTTCGGCCCCAGAATGCCGACAATGCCGCCGGGCGGTAATCTGAACGACAAATCGTCGATAAGTAAGTTGTCTCCGAAACTTTTCCGCAAATGCTCGGCTTCGATAACAGTATCGCCCAAGCGCGGCGGCGTGGGAATGACGATTTGCGCGGTGTCCGAGGTCGCTTCCGTGCTTTGCGCCAGAAGGTTTTCATACGCCGTAATGCGCGCCTTGCCCTTGGCGTGGCGGGCTTTGGGCGATTGCCGTACCCATTCCAATTCGCGGGCGAGGGTCTTCTGGCGGCCTGTTTCTTCGCGTTCTTCCTGTTGCAGGCGTTTTTGCTTCTGTTCCAGCCACGCCGTGTAATTTCCTTCGTAAGGGATGCCCTTGGCGCGGTCGAGCTCCAAAATCCATCCCGTCACGTTGTCAAGGAAGTAGCGGTCGTGGGTGACCATGACGACGGCGCCGGTATACTCGGCCAGATACGTCTGCAGCCACGCGATAGATTCCGCGTCCAGATGATTGGTCGGTTCGTCGAGCAACAGCAAGTCCGGCTTTTGCAACAACAGGCGGCACAAGGCTACGCGGCGGCGTTCGCCACCTGAAAGCTTTGTCACGTCGGCATCGGGAGGCGGGCATCGCAGGGCGTCGAGCGCGACTTCGATGGATCGGTTCAGGTCCCACAAATTCTGAGCTTCGATTTTTTCCTGTAATTCAGCTTGTTCATCGATCAGCGCCTGCATTTCGTCGGGATCCGTCACTTCGCCCAGTTTGTTGCTGACGGCTTCGAAGCGGTCGAGTAGGGCTTTCTTTTCTCCCAGCCCCGATATGACGTTTTCCATGACCGTCAGTTTGGAATCGAGCTGCGGCTCTTGCTCTAAGTAACCGACGACGGCGCCCTCCGCGACCCATGCCTCGCCCGAATAGTCGGTATCGAGACCCGCCATGATTTTCAGCAGAGTCGATTTACCCGCGCCGTTTGGGCCAAGCACGCCGATTTTCGCGGTCGGATAAAATGACAGCCAAACGTCGTCCAAAACCTTTTTACCGCCGGGCCAGGCTTTAGACAAACTCTTCATCACATAGATATATTGGTATGCAGGCATCAAATGTTCCTTAGGTAAGATGTATAGGGCTTTTTATACCAACTGGTCTATGAACTGACTATAAAAGTGAGAAAGAAATTCCCTCCCCCCTGCGGGGAGGGTTAGGGAGGGGAGAGTTCTGCAGGAAAGGCGTTTCTCGATTCTGAACCGCATTGCCAGCTTCTCTCCCCCTCCCCTGACCCCTCCCGCGAGGGGAGGGGAAAATTTCTTGCACACCATCGCTGGGCAGTTCTTTGGCCTATTGGTATTAGTCTAGGAAGGCCCTTGTTTGCAAGGAAGGAGAAATAACTGTTATAAGTGTATCTAAATAAGGAGGTTGCCTCATGAGAAAATCGTTAACATTTTCTGATTATTTTTTGCTCAATACGATTCAAAAAATGTATGAGGGCGATTATATAAACAGGGACAATAACAAAACGGCTTTTTATATACGTATTGATTGTGAGGTGATTGCAAAGTTCATGAATGTTGATCCAGAAATGGTTTTTCAGAGGCTGTATTATCACTTAAATAAGAAATATGGATATACTGAAAATGATAAAACGAAAGTTGAGTTTTTTGCTTTTGAAATTGGAGGGGTAAGACATTGTATAAATTATCCGTATCTTTGCGCTGTTTTAGCCACAATGGAAGATGATCAAAAAGAACTGCGCAACACAAAAAGGTTGGCTTGGGCTTCTCTTGTAATTTCTATTTTGGGTATTTTTGTTCAGTATTTAATGGGCAAAAATTAGGACTTTGTTTCCCTCTTTCTTCTCAACTCCGCCCAATAATCCAGCCGTTTTTTAACTTCGCGCTCGAAGCCGCGCTCGACGGGGCTGTAAAACTGCTGGCGCTTCATATCGTCGGGGAAATAATTCTGTCCTGAAAAGCCTTCGGCGCTGTCGTGGTCGTATTCATACCCTTCGCCGTAGCCGATTTCCTGCATCAATTTTGTTGGCGCGTTCAGGATGTGTTTAGGCGGCATGAGTGAGCCGAATTCTTTAGCTGCACGGTTCGCCGCGCCGATGGCAACGTAGGCGGCGTTCGATTTTGGCGCTGTCGCCAGATATATGACCAATTCGGCCAAGGCCAGCTCGCCTTCGGGGCTGCCCATGCGCTCGTACGCCTCCCATGCCGCCAAGGCGAGGGGAAGAGCTTGCGGGTCGGCAAGCCCGACGTCTTCGCTGGCAAAGCGCGTCAGGCGGCGGGCGATGTAGCGGGGGTCTTCTCCTCCCGCCAACATGCGGGCAAACCAGTACAATGCGGCATCGCAATCCGATCCGCGCAACGATTTATGCAACGCGCTGATAAGATTGTAATGGCTTTCCTGGGCTTTGTCGTACAGGGGGCGACGGCGTTGCACGAACGCGGCCAGTTGCGTGGGGTCGAGCGTGCGGTCTTTGGGCAGGGAGACAAGTTCCTCGGCCATCACGAGCAGATACCGCCCGTCGCCGTCCGCCATGGCTTTAAGTGCGGCGCGCGCATCGGCGGTTAAGGGCAGGGCGCGTTCCGAATCTTTTTCGACATGCTTTAAGAGAAGTTCAAGCGCCGCATCGTCCAGACGGTTCAACACCAAAACCTGACAGCGCGATAGCAAGGCTCCGTTGAGTTCAAAGGAGGGATTTTCGGTTGTTGCGCCGACCAATGTGACCGTGCCGTCCTCAACATAGGGCAGCAGCACGTCTTGCTGGGCGCGGTTAAAGCGATGAACCTCATCGATAAAAAGAAGAGTTCCTTGCCCCGTTGCGCGCCTGTTGGCGGCGGCTTCGAATATCTTGCGTAAATCCGCGACGCCCGAGGCGACGGCGGAAACGGGATCGAAATACAATCCGGTCGCGTCGGCCAGCAAACGCGCAATGGTCGTTTTGCCGCATCCGGGAGGCCCCCACAAAATCATCGAGGCGAGACGCTTGGCGACGACCATTCTTCCGATGGGCGCGTCAGGCGCAAGCAGATGGTCTTGCCCCACGACTTCGCCCAGCGCGCGTGGCCGCAGCTTGTCCGGCAAAGGCCGGACGGCGAGAGTGTCAAAGAGGGATGTATCGGGACGGGGCATGAGAACAAGCATAGAACGAAACCATGCCGCCGTCACATGAAAAAGGGGGCAGAATTAGTGATTATTACAGCCCAACCAGCCCATTTGAGGCTTGTTTGAACATTTCTCTCTGGAGGACAGATTGCTTCCTCCGGTAGAAATTGTTCTTGCGGCGGCATCCAAGGCCAAGCTTGTTGCTATTCCGGAGACAATGACGGGTTCCTGTTTTGGCTCGCGGGCAGGAGTCGCGACCTGCCTTCCGGTGCGGGCATAAAGCTTTTTGATATAATGAGTAACGTCCATAATTCCCCCCTAGTTGTTGGAGTTGAATTACCTATACATATTCATCGCCTCGCGTACTTCGGACAGCGTTTGGGTTCCAACATCGCGTGCTTTATTGATGCCTTTATCGAGCGAGCGACGGACATAATCCATGTCTTTTACCAGAGCGGCGCGTTTCTCGCGCAGAGGACGCAGAAATTTATTGAGGCTTTCGGTCAGGTATTCCTTAAGCTTGCCCGCGCCTCCGTTGCCGATGTCGGCGGCGATTTTCTCGGGCGAGACTCCGCTGGCGTAACTCGCGATCTCCAGCAAATTGGCGACCTGCGGCCTACGGTCGGGTTCGTAGGTAATCAGGCGCTCGGAGTCCGTCGTTGCCGTTTTGATGATCTTGGCGGTTTCGTCTTCCGTGGCCTTCAGGGGTATGGAGTTGTTGCGGCTCTTGCTCATCTTCTTGCTGCCGTCGAGGCCCAATATCGTCGGCGCGTTGCTCAGAAGGCCTTGGGGTTCGGGGAAAACGGGCTTCTTTGGCCCGTATTTAGCGTTGAAGCGCCTTGCGATGATGCGCGTCAGTTCAATGTGCGGCAGCTGGTCTTTGCCGACGGGAATAGCGGTCGATTTGCAAAACAGAATATCGGCGGCCTGATGAACAGGGTAGGTGAACATGCCGGCGTTGATGCGCGTGATCTTCGCGGCTTCGATTTCTTCTTTGACCGTCGGATTGCGTTCAAGCTCCGCCACGCTCACGAGATTAAGGAACGGCAGGAGAAGTTGGTTAAGCTCCGGCACGGCGCTGTGCGGGAATATGAAAACGTTTCCGCTTTCGGGATCGAGGCCGGAGGCAATGTAATCGACGGCGAGATTAAGCGTGCATTCCGAAATTTTATCGAAGACTTCGTGATCGGTCAGAACCTGATAATCGGCGATGACGATAAAGGTATCGACGCCCATTTTTGCAAGGCGAACGCGATTGAGCAGGGAGCCGAATAAATGTCCGATGTGCAAATCGCCCGTCGGCCTGTCGCCCGTCAGAACGCGGTGCTTTTTAGGATTTTTTTGAATATCAATTTCCAAATCCTTGCTGCGCTGAACCGACGCGGCAAAAGTGTCGTAGGAAATATTTTCTGATGTGTCTTGGTTGGCCATTCCCTATATCCTCAATTCTTTAGCATTAGCGTATATTATCGCATTATTCTTTTCTTGCCAGCATTCCCTTGACGTCTTTCCACCTTGCCGCGCCTGTCGTATGTAACGCCGCCGCGTAGACAAGGCTGGATAAGGCTATAAGCCCCGCTAAACCGGCAACCATTTGCAGAACGCCTGAGGAGGCTGTGGTTTGCCAGAAAAAGGCCGTCATAAAATACGTCACCACGGCCATAATCGCGGCGCTGATCGATATTCTGATAATTTTCTCGGGCAGCGCATCGTCGCCGATGGGCATTTTCTTGCGGCGCAATTGGCGATAGAGCAGCGCCGCGTTGACCGTGACGGCGATGCTATTGGCAAGAGCGATGCCGATGTGCTGAAACAACCCCAACAGGAGTATGGAGCAAAAGACGTTCACGATCATGCCTGTGACGGCGATTTTGACGGGCGTCTTGGTATCCTGCCGCGCAAAAAATCCGGCGGCGAATACTTTGACGAGCAGGAAAGCGGGAATGCTGAGCGCATAAGCGCGCAGGGTGTCGGCCGTCGCAAGAGTGTCTTCGGCTGTAAACGCGCCGTGCTCGAAGAGAGTCTGGATGATGGGCTCCGCCATCACCATTAATCCGATTGTCGCGGGCAAGCCGAGCAAGAGGCAGAATTCGATCGCGCGGCTGTTGTAATGGCGAACCTTGTCCTCGGCTCCGGCCTCGATATGGCGCGTCAGCAACGGCAACAGGGTCGTGGCGACGGCAATGCCGACGATGCCTAATGGCAATTGGTTCAATCTATCGGCGTAAAACAGATAAGAAACGGCGCCTGTCGGCAGGGTTGACGCAAGAATGGTCGATATTAGCAAATTGATCTGCGAGGCTCCCGCGCCGACGGCGCCCGGGCCTATGCGGCGGAACAACAATTTGCCGACAGCGCTTAGATGCGGGCGAAGGATGGGGATAGACGCGCGCGCGTTATAACAGCTTATGGCAAGCCATATGCACTGCACGACGCCAGAAATCGTTACCGACCACGCAAGCGTATAGCCCACATGCCAACCGAAAAACTGTGCCGCGAGTAGACCCAGTATCAGAACGATATTGAAGGCAATGGGCGCGGCCGCTCCGGGGCCAAATCTGCCTCGCGCGTTCAACACGCCCGTCTGCAGAGCGGTTACGGAAATCAGCGCAAGGTAGGGAAAGGTAATCGTGCTGAAGCTGACGGCGAGATTGTATTTCTCGGTATCGCGTTCAAACCCGGGGGCGAGCACGAGCATGACTTCGGGCATGAACATCATGACAAGAACGGAAAACGGAATGAGAGCCGCCAGAAGCAGCATCAATGCTTGTCCCGCAAATTGCTGGGCGGCTTCCTTGCCGTTGCGTTCCTGTTCAGCGGTATAGAGAGGCACAAAAGCTGCAGAGAAGGCTCCTTCGGCAAAAAGGCTGCGGAACAAATTAGGCAAACGCTGCGCGACAAAGAAAGCATCGGCGACAGGACCTGCACCTAAAAATATTGCCGTCAGAGAGTCCCGGATAAATCCGCCAACGCGGCTTATGACCGTCAGGCCGCTCACAGTAAAAAGGGATCGCGCAAAACTCATGGTGCCCAAATCAATCTGTAAATGACGCAAATGGCCAACGACAGGCAAAGCGCAGGAGCGAACGGAAACATTTTCTCGTCGCTAATACGCCGCCAAAGGAGAGTGAAAATAAGCCCTAAGGCTCCCGCCAAGGCCAGAAACGCGGATATTGTATGCGGATGAAGCCATAATCCGGCGGCGGCAAAGAATTTTACATCGCCAAGCCCCAGCATCTCGCGTCCCCGCCATTTGCTGTACACAAGGGCGAAAAAAAGCCCAAGGCAAAGAAGGACGGAAGCAGAAATGATTACAAGAAAGATGTCTTCGCTACGCGAAAGCACGAATAAGAATCCGCACAGGCCTAAGGCGATATTCAACTCGTCGGGAATAACGCCGAAATGAAAATCGATCAGCGCAATGGCCGGTAGAATTCCGATGCCGATGCACAAGGGCAGCGCCGCCAAGGACCAGTCCTGAAAGTACATAGCAATCATGCCAAGGATAAAGCCCGCGATTTCGCAGGCCGGCTGCTGCCAGACCTTTGTTTTGAGGCCGCAGGGGCAGGGAAAGGATAATGTATCCGGCCTGAGCAGCCAGCCGATGAGGGGCGAAGCCTCCTGCCACGTCAGGGGCCGCGAGCAATAGACGCATTCGGGCTTTCGGCTTTCGCCCGGCAGCCTGTCGGCGGCGCGCGAGCCAAAAGACATTGCGATACTCGCGGAAATCAATCCAATACCGCCTCCGGCCAGAAGGTGCAGAATATTGGCAATAACGTGATGATTGGCACTGTGCATGTTTTATTTGCCGAGCAATTTGATGATGTCCGTTCGTTGACGCAGGCAAGCTAGATAATTAGGGCCGAGGAAATCTTCGTCGTCAAGGGTATAGGCGCGGAAATCGACATATTCCGGATATATTTTGCCTACGGCATAGCCTTTGCTTTCAAAAAAGCCGTAAAAGTCATAGAGCAGAATATGCGTCATGATACTGACCTTTCCGTACTCAAACTGGACAACGTCGATGCTTTTGCGGTCGATGGCTTCGGAAAAGCCCTTGAGGACGTCAAATTCGGCGCCCTCGACGTCGATCTTCAAAAAATCTATTTTTTCCACGTTTTTCTCGCGCACATAGTCGTCGCCCGTGCGGACGGGGCAAACTTTCTCATGGTGGGCGCCGTTCGGGTAATTGACATGGGATGAAAACGTATTCGACGCGTCGTATACATGCATGTTGATTTCGCCCGAACGGCTAAACAGGCCAAAATTGTTGCAGCGTATTTTTTCGTTCGAGGCGCATTTTTTGGACAATAGGGCAAATGTCTCGTCGATGATTTCAAAGGCGTGAATATCGGCGTTCGGAACTTCGGCGGAAGCCATCGCCGTCCAGTCGCCTTCGTTAGCGCCAACATCGACTATCGTTTTTAGATCCAAAGAGGCTAAGCGGCGAAGAACCATTCGTTCGCCGTTATGATCAAAGTCGTCGTTAAAATTTTTGAAAGCTTTCAGGAAATAGTCGCAAAACAAGGCCATCAGGCGATGATCGCCTTTCTCTCGCCCCAACTTGTAGGCGACAGAGGCAACATCTTGCGGCGTAATCTGCTTGGTTGCGCCGAGGGCGTTGTGGACGATCGAGGCTGCTATTTGCTCGGATGTAAACATAAAGGCTTGCGGGTTTCAGGAATGAAGGCTCGCTACACCTAATTCTTTTGACGCTTCTATGCAAGCCGTGAGGAAAAAGGGCATAAAAAACGGCCCGAAGGGAGGAAAGGCTTCGGGCCGTTTTCGGCTAGGAAATAAGTTTAGGAGTCAAGCGTAGTAAATCTTGCTTTTGCTCCACGGATAACTCTCTCTGGTAAAGCCACGATTTTTTGTGCGACGTCCATGCCATTTATTGCCAAATTCTGAGCACCCGTGACCAATTTGGGGGCTACGCCCGCGACGGTTGCATCTATTGTCGTCCGGATGCCTTCAAAAGTTTTCTTGGAAACGCCGGGGATTTTGGCCGCTTCGCCAAGTCCAGTAGAATACAAAGCCGATAATAGCTGTACCAACCCATTTTCCATAAGCATTTTCTCTAGCGAAATTTGCCCGATGCCGTCCTGCGCCGTTCCCAAAAATGGGAAGTCATTAGCTTTCATATTATTCGTCATGATCTTCCTCCATTGTTCCTAAAATAGCTTTCATCCGTTTAATGTGTTCCGGTTCGTTCTCTTTGTCGTAAACGACTGCTTTCGGGTCGATGTCTGCGAAGAATGCATCACATACTTCGCGCCATTCCTTGATCTTGGGTTCTAGGACCTCTCTTGCTTCTGGCGTGCATTCCGCAAGGCCCGCTTCCATCTTCTCGATCTGTTCGTAGAGATGAACCTTCAATTCCTCATCCACATTGCGTTCGATCTTGAGGTCTTCCCAATCCTTTATGATCTTGTAGATCGTATCTTTTACGACAGGCCATTCATCGCCTCTGCCCATTTCCTGTCCTGCGACAAGAAGCGCATTGCGGACTAAGAACACCATCTTTTCTTCGCTCATCGCCCAGACTGTCATGGCTTTCTCCATTGTCTTAATCGTACCACAAAAACCCGAAAGTAATTCACGAAAAATGCTTGTGGCACAGGCACTTCATAGCACTTTTGTGTTTAAGGACTGCTTAAAATTAGATTGCATTTTAGGCATCTTCTAAAACGGGCAATGCGGAATTAACGCAAAATTACTTTCATGCCTAAAACGGATTCTCGTTAATAGTTTCTTTGCCAAAAAGAGACTGATGTCCCCATTTGTTCCTGAACCACGTCATTTGGCGTTTGGCGTAGTTTCTGGTCACCTGCTGCGCCTTGGCGATCGATTCTTCGAGATTTTTTTCGCCGTGCAGATAGGCTGCGATTTCCCGAACGCCCAGAATTTTCATCGCGGGAAGAGTAGGAGGCAAGCTTCGCTTCAAAAAGTTTTTTACTTCTTCGATTGCGCCGCGTTCGATCATCTTCAGAAATCTTTTATCGCAGGCGGCATAGAGTTCGTCGCGCGGCGGAAGCAGGAGATGGAATTCCGCGTTGTAGGCTTGATCCGGTGTTTGGCTGATCTTATGCCACTCTCCCAAAGATTTTCCCGTATGCAGGGCGACTTCATAGGTGCGAATCAATCGTTGCCGGTCGTTGCGGGCAATGCGCGCGGCGCTTTCGGGGTCGCGCTTGGCCAATTCGTCTCTGAATTTTTTCTCGCCCCATTCGTTATATAGTTGGGCGGCTTTGGCGCGCGCGTCGTCGGGGATAGGCGGGATATCGGCCAGCCCTCCCATCAACGCGTCGAAATAGAGTCCCGTGCCTCCCACAATAATGGGCGTTCGTCCTTCAGCTTTTGTTTGTTCAATAGCGTCGCGAGCCTGAACAAGCCACTTTCCTGCGGACGACGCTTCAGCCGCATCCGTAACCTCGTACAGTAAATGAGGGATTTCGGCGCGGTCTTCGGCGTCCGGCTGCGCGGTCAAAACAGGCAGTCCGGCATATAGCTGCATGGCGTCGGCGTTGATAATATTGCCGTTTCGCTCTTTCGCGAGGCGCAGCGCAAGTGCCGACTTTCCCGAAGCCGTCGGGCCGCCTATGAGGATAAGAGATTGCATAGACATGGGGTTTTCAGTTTGCCGCAAACAAGCTAGTATAGCCGAGAAATTGGCTCCAAGAACAAGAGGAAAACAATGGGTTTAAGTCTCACGCACGTCATTTTGCTGCTTGTCGTCGTTCTGGTTATTTTCGGCGTAGGTAAATTGCCGCAGGTCATGGGTGATCTGGGCAGGGGAATCCGCAATTTCAAAGCCGGACTTAACGACGAGAGTAAGAACGCCGATAAAAACGACAACCAGCCGCCAAAAGCGTAAGGATTTAGCATGTTGGATGTCGCATGGCCGGAGCTGTTGGTCGTGGGGGCTGTGGCGCTTATTGCCATAGGGCCGAAAGACATGCCCAAAGTCATGTACGCTTTGGGTCAGTGGGCGCGAAAGGCGTGCCTTTTCGGGCAGGACATGCGCCGTACGTTCCAGCAAATAACGGCCGAGGCCGAATCGGCGGAAGGAATAAAGAAAAAAGAAATTAACCAGCCGCCCAAAGATTTCCGATGATCGATTCCGTCGATATCGCCAAACAGCCGCTTCTTGTGCATCTTATCGAACTGCGGAGAAGGCTGATTTATTCCCTTCTGGCCATTCTCGCCGGCTTTGTCGTTTCGTATGCGTTTGCGCCTCAGATTTACGAGTTTCTGGTGCGGCCTCTGGCAACGGCATCGGGGGAGGAACATCGTCGCCTGATATACACCGGCCTGACGGAAGCCTTTGTCACCTATATCAAGCTGGCGTTGTGGACAGGATGCTTCATCGCCTTTCCGGTCATCGCATCGCAGATATGGATGTTTGTGGCTCCGGGGCTGTATAAAAACGAGCGTAAGGCTTTTCTTCCGTTTCTTATAGCCACCCCCATCTTCTTTTTAGCCGGCGCGGCAATGGCCTATTATGTCGTGTTTCCTTTGGCTTGGACGTTTTTCCTAAGCTTCGAAATTCCGGCGGCGGCGGGCGGATTGCCTATCCAACTGGAAGCCCGCGTCAGCGAGTATTTGTCCCTGTCGATGACTGTCATCTTCGCCTTCGGGATGGCTTTTGAATTGCCGGTTGCGCTCGTTCTTTTAGCGCGCGCCGGCGTTGTCTCTGCCACAAAATTGTCCTCTTTCCGGCGTTATGCTATTGTTCTAATCTTCGTTGCGGCTGCCGTTCTGACCCCGCCTGATCTTATCAGCATGGTCAGTCTTGCGTTGCCGATGACGCTGCTTTACGAGCTTTCCATTCTCGGCGCAAAATGGGTCGGGAAGAAAGATAAGATTTAGGGGATTTCCATGCACGATATTCGTTTTATTCGCGAACAACCGGACATTTTCGACGCGGCGCTCAAGCGCAGAGGCCTGAAGCCGCAGTCGGCGGATATCATCGCGATGGACACGGAACGCCGCGCGGCGCAAACGGAAATGCAGGAACTGCAGGCCAAGCGCAACGAAGCGTCGAAGCAGATCGGCGAAGTCAAACGCAAAGGCGGAGATTCCGCCGCTTTAATGAAACAAGTCGCCGATATGAAAGACCGTCTGGCGAAGCTTGAGGATATGGACAAGCTTTATGCCCGCCGTTTGCAGGAAATTCTATCGTCCTTGCCGAATATGCCTGCCGCGGATGTGCCGGACGGCAAGGATGAGCACGACAATAAAGAATTGCGCCGTTCCGGTTGTCCGCCGCTTCTTGATTCTCCGCGCGAGCATTTTGAAATCGGCGAGAAACTCGGCCTTATGGATTTCGAGGTGGCGGCTAAGTTGTCGGGCGCGCGCTTTACGATTCTTAAGGGCGCTTTGGCGCGGATGGAGAGGGCGCTCGGCGATTTCATGCTTGATCTTCATACGGAAGAATTCGGCTATACCGAAATTTCTCCGCCTCTTTTGGTGAAAGACGAAATCATGTTCGGCGTCGGCCAGCTGCCGAAGTTTGCCGACGATATGTTTATGGCGGCGAGGACAAAATCGCGTGAGGAACTGCTGAACGAGGCGTTGTCTTATGCCAATCCCGAAGAACTTGAAGGTTTGAAAAAAGGGGAATTGGCTTTGGCCGATGTCGTCGTGGGTGCTTTGTCGCGCGCGCCGACGAAGGAAGATTTGTGGTTGATAACCACGGCGGAAGTGCCTCTGACAAACCTTGTTAATGGTCTTATCGTTGATCGTGAAAAGTTGCCGCTGCGCGTTACGGCGCGCACACCTTGCTTCCGTTCAGAAGCGGGGTCTGCCGGCAAGGATACGCGCGGCATGTTGCGCCAGCATCAATTTTATAAGGTTGAGTTGGTCAGCATTACGACTCCAGATCAGTCTAAGGCAGAACATGAACGCATGACGGAATGCGCAGAAACGGTGCTTAACCGGCTTGAGCTTCCTTTCCGCACAATTGTTTTGTGTACAGGAGATATGGGATTTGCGTCGCGCAAGACCTATGACATTGAAGTATGGATGCCCGGCCAAAATATGTATCGTGAAATTTCCAGTTGTTCGAACTGCGGCGATTTTCAAGCTCGCCGCATGAATGCCCGTTGCCGCGCTGTCGGAGACAAGCAGACCGAGTTTGTGCATACGCTGAACGGTTCAGGCATTGCCATCGGGCGTTGCCTGATTGCGGTTATTGAAAATTATCAGCAGCCCGATGGATCGATCGTCGTTCCGGTCGCGTTGCGTAAATATATGGGCGGACTGGAGAAAATTGGATGATGGTAAAAGGTGCTGGCTGTACACGTAGCGCAATGTTTTCGTCTGGTAGGGGGCTTGCGTTATCTCTTTTGATTCTTTCCCTTTCCGCCTGCACATTCATGAATCCGCCGGACGCTTATTTGCCGAGTTATTCCAGCATTCGTCCCGGAAAGACTGTCGTCGTCAAAGGCAACGAAAACATCTATGTCATTGCGCACAAAAACAATGTATCGATGCGCGAAATTATTGTGCTGAATTATCTTAAGCCGCCTTTTGAAGTTAAGCGCGGCCAAAAACTGGTTCTCCCGGCGGGAGGGTCAACCTTTACCGGCGACATCGAACCGCCCGATGCTTCGCCGTTAGATCCCGTCGAGAAGAAAGAGCTCTCGCCCCTTATGCCGGCTTCCGTGTCATCGCAAGAGCTGGAACCTCCTCCGACGACGAATTTAAGAACGAGATCTCAATCGGGAGTGGGGACAGTCAGCGCGCAAGAAGAAAACCGTTCGGCGGCAGCGCAAAAGCAATCTGTCGTAGAAGAACCGGATTCTGATTCCGATGTAGCCGCAGCACCATCCGCTGACGTTTCGACGTCGATGCGATGGCCTGTGCAAGGCCCCATCCTTTCGAGTTTCGGATCCAAGGGCGCTGGAATGAAAAATGACGGCGTCAACATTGGCGCGCCGAAAGGCGCTCCCGTGGTTGCCGCCGCCTCAGGGACAGTCGTTTATGCCGGAAACGACATGAAGGGCTTCGGCAATATGGTTTTGATCAAGCATCAAGGCGATGTGGTTACGGCCTATGCGCACCTTGCCCGCGTTCTTGTTAAAAAGGGCAAGCCGATTGCGCAAGGCGGCATGATCGGAACGGTCGGTAAAACGGGAAATGTTGCAACGCCGCAGTTGCATTTTGAGATCAGAATAGACGGCAAAGCCGTCGACCCCGTTCCTTACATTAAGAACGCCTCATAATAGCTTGAATATCCATATTGTTTTGTTTTGGCGCGAAGGGAAGACGAATGAGCATTTATAAGGGTATTCACGACGTTATTTCTGCCGCCGTCAATGAGGCCATTAAATCGGGCGCGTTGACGCTGGCGGGCGACATTCCGGCTTTTGTCGTTGAGCCTCCACGTGAGGCATCTCATGGCGATCTGGCAACCAATATTGCTATGGTTCTGGCCAAGGCCGCAGGCAAGCCTCCGCGCGGGATTGCGGAAATCATAAAACCGAAACTTGAGAAAAACAAAATCGTCGCGGGCGTCGACATCGCAGGCCCCGGGTTCATCAACCTGCGCCTTCATCCTTACGTCTGGCAAAACGAAATAACCGAAATTTTGAAATCGGGCACGCATTACGGCGACAGCGATATCGGCAAAGGCGTTAAAGCCAACGTCGAATATGTTTCCGCCAATCCTACCGGCCCCATGCACGTGGGACATGCGCGCGGCGCTGTTGTCGGGGATGTTCTTGCGGCTTTGATGGAGAAGGCGGGGTACGGCGTTTGCCGCGAGTATTACATCAACGATGCGGGCGCACAGGTCGATGTGCTGGCGCGTTCGGTCTATTTGCGTTACCGCGAGGTTTTGGGCGAAAACATCGGCGCCATTCCCGAAGGGCTTTACCCAGGGGACTATGTCATCCCTGTCGCGAAAAAGATTGCCACGCAAGAAGGCGAGAAATGGCTTGGCAAACCGGAGTCCGAATGGCTTGTTGCTTTCCGTAAAATTGCCATCGATTCGATGATGGAGCTGATACGCGAGGATTTGCGCGTCATGAGCGTGAAGCACGACGTTTTCTTTTCGGAACGCGCGCTGGTCGAAGGCGGCGGCGTCGATGCCGCGCAGAAATTCCTTGAAAGCAAGGGGCTTATTTACAAGGGCATATTGGAGCCTCCCAAAGGAAAGACTCCCGACGATTGGGAGCCGCGCCCGCAAACGTTGTTCCGTTCGACGCAATTCGGCGACGATGTGGACAGGCCGCTCAAGAAGTCCGACGGAAGCTGGACGTATTTTGCTTCGGATATTGCCTATCACCTCGACAAATTCCGCCGCGGTTATCCTCTGATGATCGACGTGTGGGGGGCAGATCATGGCGGCTACGTCAAACGCATGCAATCGGCGGTCACGGCGGTTACGGAATCCAAGGGTAAATTAGAAGTCCGCCTGTGCCAGATGATCAATCTTCTGAAAGACGGGCAGCCCTTCAAGATGAGCAAGCGCGCCGGAACTTTTGTGACGCTTCGCGATGTCGTCGATGAAGTCGGCGCGGACGTCGTGCGTTTCATCATGCTGACGCGCAAAAGCGACGCGCAGTTGGATTTCGACCTTGCCAAGGCGTTGGAGCAGACGCGGGATAACCCTGTTTTTTACGTTCAATATGCGCATGCGCGGGTCTGTTCGGTTTTGCGCCATGCCGCCGAGATATTCACGCCCGCAGAACTGACCGAGGAAGCCTTATCCAAAATTTCGCTTAATGCGATAACCTCCGAGGAAGAATTGCTCCTGGTTAAAGGCATGGCTAATTGGTCGCGAGTCGTCGAGGCTGCCGCCTTGGCGCAAGAGCCGCACCGAATCGCTTTTTACCTGATGGAGCTTGCCGGGCTTTTCCACGGGCTCTGGAACAAGGGCAACGACAATGCGGCCTTGCGCTTTATTATTCCGTCAAATAAGGGGTTAACCCTCGAACGGCTTGCACTCATCAGTGCCGTGAGGGTTGTCTTGCGCAGCGGATTGAGCGTGGTAGGATGCGCACCGATGGAGGAATTACGCAGTGAATCGCTTCTCTCGTCATGAGCTCTTTGGCAGTTCCGGGCATCCCGTTGTGCCCGCTGAACGTCCCGTTCAATCGGACTACGTCGTGCGCGAGCCCAATTATGCCCGTCGCCGCCTTATTACGATAGTTGTTCTTGCGGTTCTTATCGGCGGCGGAGTTTATGCCTTTTGGCCTGATACGCCGCCAGACCCTGCCGATATTCCAACGATTGCTGCCGAAGAGAACTATAAACAAAAGCCTGCTGATCCGGGCGGGATCGATATTCCGCATCAGGACGTCCGTGTTTACGATCAATTAGAGGGGAAGGGCACAGCGGCTCCTGTCGAACATTTGTTGCCGCCTCCGGAAACTCCGAAAGAAGAAGTCAAAGAGGCTATAAAGGAAGTTCCTAAAGAAGCGCTTAAATCCGAGCCCGCGTCTGTTGTTGCCGAAGCTCCTCAACAAACAAAAACCGATATTCTGAAAACAGCAACACCGGCCAAGCCTGTCGAAACGACTGTCGAGAAAGCCGTTGAAAAACCGGTTGAGAAGGCCGTTGAAAAAGTTCAGCAATCTTCTGCTGTTGAGACGGCTCCCGCCGTTGCAGAAGCTCCTAAAGAGCCCGTGGCAGCGGCTCCGGCTATGGCTCCCGAAAAGCCAAAGGCAGAGCCGTTGTCGATGGAAAAGGTTATTGAAAAAGTCAACGCCGGAGCTGGAAATGTCGTTGCCCAATTGGCGTCGTCTTCCAACGAGGCGCAAGCGCGCGCTTTAATGGAAAAGCTTCAAGAAAAATATGCCGTTCAGTTCGGCTCTACAAAGCTGCGTTTAACCCGCGCCGATCTTGGCGCGCGTGGAATCTTTTACCGTATTCAAACCGAACCCCTCGCAAGAGATGAAGCTGGACGTTTATGCTCATCGCTGAAGAAGCTTAATGCCGGGTGCATCATTGTCGGAAAGTAGCGAAAATAGGCCAAGCCCTGTACTTTTCGGATGTGCGGGGACGCGCGTGACTTTGCCTGAGCGCGCGACTTTTCGAAGCGCCAATCCCTTCGGTTTTATTCTTTTCAAGCGCAACTGCGAATCTCCCGAGCAAATCCGCGCATTGATCCTTGAGCTTAGACAGGCCGTCGGGCGCGACGATATTCAAATTGCTATTGATCAGGAGGGCGGGCGCGTGTCGCGCCTGGAGTCGCCGCATTGGCCTCAATATCCGGCTGCCCGGGCTTTCGGCATGATGTACGAGCGCGATCCCGATTGGGGGATTGAGGCCATCAGGATTTATTCGCGGCTTGTGGCGCATGAACTGGTTTCCTTGGGCATCACGATTAATTGCGCGCCAGTCGTCGATCTGTTCAATTCCGAAGGAACGCCCGCCATCGGCGACCGCGCGTTCAGTCCTTCTCCCGCCATCGTCGCGGCCTTGGCGCGGGCGCAAGTCGAAACTTTTCTTTTGGGCGGCATACTGCCCGTCGTTAAGCATATGCCGGGTCACGGCAAGCTGAAAACGGACCCGCACCAGGTATTGCCGATTATCGACGAGACCCTTGCCGAGCTTGAAAGCCAGGATTTCGTTCCCTTCGAACTTTTGAAGGACGTCCCGATGGGGATGAATTCACACGCGGTTTTTTCCGCGCTTGATCCCCAAAATCCAGCTTCTTTATCGCCGGTCGTGAATAACGATATTATTCGCGGTACGCTCGGCTTCGACGGATTGCTTTTATCGGATGACCTGACGATGAAGGCGTTGAATGGTTTGCCTGCTGACTTGGCTCGGCGAGCCCTTGAGGCGGGAAACGATATTGTTCTGCATTGCAACGGCAGCGGGTCCGAAATGGAAGCCATTGCCCGCGTGCTAGAGCCCATGAAGGATGCTAGCTGGGAGCGCTGGAAATACGCGAGGGATAGGGTTGTCGCCCCCGATCGCTCCTATAACCCGGCTGAAGACGCCGAACGGCTGGATGTTCTTTTGGGTGGGCTGGCTTACGACGAAAAGTAATATGCGCTGAATCAGGTTCCATGTATTGTTATAATGATGTCATTCTGGAATTTTCTTTCGCTGCGCGAAGAGAAAATTTTGTGGAATGACGGTATGTTTATATATTATTGCTCGTTAAAGCCATGTTTCCAATCTTCGCCGACGTTAAAAAACCGGATTTTCGTCCCGAAGCCGGGAAGAAATTCGAGCTTGTGTCCAACTATCGCCCCGCTGGCGATCAGCCGCAGGCGATTGACGCCCTGACCAAGGGGCTCAACGCCGGGGAACGCGATCAGGTTCTGCTGGGCGTTACGGGGTCGGGAAAGACGTTTACCGTCGCCGAAGTCATCCGAACTTTGCAAAGGCCCGCGCTAATCCTTGCGCCTAACAAAACGCTTGCCGCGCAGTTGTACGGGGAAATGAAGTCTTTCTTTCCCAAAAACGCCGTCGAATATTTCGTGAGTTATTACGACTATTACCAGCCCGAAGCCTATGTGCCGAGGTCGGACACCTATATCGAAAAAGAGTCGATGATTAACGAGCAGATCGACCGCATGAGGCATGCCGCGACGCGCGCGCTTTTAGAGCGCGACGACGTGATTATCGTGGCGTCCGTGTCGTGTATTTACGGCATCGGCTCGGTCGAAACATATCAGAGCATGGTTCTTGGGCTTGCCAAGGGGCAAGAGATCGGGCGGAAGGCTCTTTTGTCGTCTTTGGTCGAGTTGCAATACAAGCGCAACGACATCGGCTTCGGGCGCGGCGATTTCAGGGTTAAGGGAGATACCATTGAGGTTTTTCCTGCTCACTTGGAAAGCACGGCATGGCGGCTTGTGATGTTCGGCGACGAGATCGAGCGCATTGTCGAAATCGACCCTTTAACGGGCGAGAAGGGCGCTTCTCTCGATGCCGTCAAGCTCTACGCCAACAGCCACTATGTGACGCCCAAGCCGACGCTCGCGCAGGCGGCGGCTCAAATCAAAATCGACCTTAAGCAACGCCTTGAAGAATTCCATGCGCAAGGAAAATTAGTGGAAGAACAACGCTTGCGCGAACGTACGACGTTCGATCTTGAAATGATGGCGGCAACGGGTTCCTGTGCGGGTATCGAGAATTATTCGCGCTATCTGACGGGACGCGAGGCCGGACAGCCGCCGCCGACGTTGTTTGAATATCTGCCCAAAAACGCGCTGCTTTTTGTGGATGAAAGTCACGTGATGGTTCCGCAACTCAGCGCCATGTATAAAGGGGATCGCTCGCGAAAATCGACATTGGCGGAATACGGATTTCGCCTGCCTTCCTGCGTCGATAACCGTCCTCTGAAATTCGAGGAATGGGATGTTATGCGCCCGCCGACAGTGTTTTCATCGGCAACGCCGGGGCCGTGGGAGTTGGAGCACACGAAGGGCGTGTTTGTCGAACAGGTTGTGCGCCCGACCGGATTAATGGATCCGCCCGTTATCATCCGCCCGACGGATAAGCAAGTCGACGATTTGCTCTATGAAATACGCGCCGTTGTGGCCAAGGGTCTGCGCGTGCTCGTGACGACGCTGACGAAGAAAATGGCCGAGGCTTTGACGGAATATATGAACGAGGCCGGCGTTAAAGTCCGTTATATTCATTCGGACGTTGAAACGCTGGAACGCATTGAAATCATCCGCGATTTGAGGCTTGGCGTTTATGATGTGCTTGTCGGCATTAATCTTTTGCGCGAAGGGCTGGATATTCCCGAATGCGGCCTTGTGGCGATCTTGGACGCCGACAAGGAGGGCTATTTGCGCTCGCGCACGTCGCTTATTCAGACGATAGGCCGAGCAGCACGCAATATCGAAGGACGCGCTATTTTGTACGCCGACCGCGTGACGGGCAGCATGAAAGCCGCCATCGACGAAACTGATCGCCGCCGCGAAAAACAGCAGATTTATAACGCCGCCAACGGCATTACGCCCGAAAGCATCAAGAAATCAATTGGGGATATTTTAGGTTCGGTTTACGAGCGCGACCATCTGACAGTCAAGGCGGGACTGGCTGAGGACATAACGCTTTCGGGCAAAGATTTACGCGCGCACCTGCGCGATCTCGACAAACGCATGAAAGCGGCGGCGGGGAATCTGGAATTCGAGGAGGCCGCGGCTCTGCGCGACGAAATCAAGCGGCTTGAGGCGGCGGAGTTGGAGATTCATACGGATACGGCGCCCTATGCGCGGCCTAAATTAGGGAAGAAAAAGCGGTGATTATTCAACCGTCACGCTCTTAGCCAAATTACGCGGTTGGTCAACGTCTGTGCCTTTGGCAATAGCCGTGTAATATGCCAAAAGCTGCATGGGGACGGCGTAAAGCAACGGCAGTACCGCAACATCCGCTGTGGGCACTGCAATATTCCGGAATGTTTTTGCGCCGACACGGGCGATACCTTCTTTATCGGAGATCAAAATGACCTTCCCGCCGCGCGCGACAACTTCCTGAATATTCGATGTCGTTTTTTCATAAAGCGAGTCGCTGGGCGCGAGGAAAACGACAGGGAGGTCTTCATCGACTAACGCAATCGGGCCGTGCTTCATTTCGCCAGCCGGATAGCCTTCGGCATGGATGTACGAGATTTCTTTGAGCTTTAACGCGCCTTCCATGGCAATCGGATACAACAGGCCGCGCCCCAGATACAAAACGTCATGGGCTTCATAAATAGATTGGGCAAGCTCTTGTAGATGATGCTCGTCGCGCAAAATGGCGTTGATCTGCGCCGGAACTTCAGTTAAAGCGCGCAAAACTCCATTAATGCGCTCTGTGGTAAGAGTGCCCCGCGCCTCTGCCGCCGCAAGGGCAAGACAGAGGATGACGGTTAGTTGCGTCGTGAAGGCTTTGGTCGAGGCGACGCCTATTTCCGGCCCCGCGAGAGTCGGCACGACGGCATCGGACGCTCGCGCAATGGAGCTTTGTGGCACATTGACGACGGACAAAATCTTTTGCCCCTGCGCCTTGGCGTAATGCAGCGCGGCAAGCGTATCCGCCGTTTCTCCCGATTGCGACACGACGATCGTCACGCCGCCCGCGGGCATGGGAGCCTCGCGATAACGGAATTCCGACGCGATATCGATTTCAACCGGCAGCTTCGCCAATTGTTCGAACCAGTATTTGCCGACAAGGCCGGCGTATGAAGCCGTGCCGCAAGCGACAATGGTAACGCGCGGCACGTTATTCCAATCGAAGGGCAGGGAAGGCAGATTCAAGCCGTTATTCGGCGATATCAACGACGATATTGTATCGCCGATAACCGAGGGCTGCTCGAAAATTTCCTTGAGCATAAAATGGCGATATTGCCCTTTGCCGATTGCCGTGCCCGATAAAGCCAGCGTATGGATTTTACGTTCGACGACCTTATCGGTTTCGTCGTGAATAATGATTTTGTCGGCATAAAGCTCCGCCCAGTCGCCTTCTTCAAGATAAGCAATGCGGTTGGTTTGAGGGGCAAGCGCAAGGGCGTCCGAGCCCAAATACATCTCGCCGTCGCCGTATCCCAGCGCCAGAGGGCTGCCGCGCCTTGCGCCGATAAGAAGATTTTCATGCCCTGCAAAGAGGACGCCGATGGCGAATGCGCCCGTCAGGCGCTTGAGAGAGGCGGCCGTCGCTTGCTGCGGAGTCATTCCTTGGCGCAGATAGTCGCTGATGAGATGCGCAATCGACTCCGTATCGGTTTGCGAGACGAAAACGCAGTCCTTTTTTTCCAGTTCGCAGCGTAGGTCTCGGTAATTTTCGATAATGCCGTTATGGACGACGGCGACGAGGTCGGTCGCATGCGGGTGCGCGTTGGTTTCCGTCGGTTTTCCGTGCGTGGCCCAGCGCGTGTGGCCAATACCGACGTTGCCGGACAAAGGCTCCGTTTTCAGGCGCTGTGCGAGGCTGTCGAGTTTTCCTTCGGCGCGGCGGCGGTCGATTTTGCCGCCTGTGATGGTTGCGATTCCTGCGCTGTCGTAGCCGCGATATTCAAGCCTTCGTAACCCTTCCAAAAGAAAGGGAGAAACGAGCCTCGCACCAATCATTCCAACTATGCCGCACATAACTTACTCGTCCGTTTGCAGAAAGAGGGTAAAATATAGCAAAACGAGCCGTTAAAAATTCAACTTTAACGACGCATTGTTACCTTTTGATAACGGACATATATTGAGAAAAAGTGAAGGGAAATCTTACGATTTCTTCGATTCCTTAATCTTGCCTTCCTTGAAGACGACGTGCTTACGCGCGACGGGGTCGTACTTCTTCAGCTCAAGCTTTTTGGTGTTATTCTTGGGGTTCTTTTTGGTCACGTAAAAAAAGCCCGTATTGGCGGAGCTGACCAGCTTGATATCGTTCTTTGTTTTAGCCATTTTCGTTATCCTAAAGTCTTATACCCTCCGCGAAAAGGCGGAGAGGGGCGCAATGTCGTGAAAACCCCCCGTTTTGTCAAGTTTATTCGAAAAAAGGCTTTATATCCGCGTGGTTAATGAGGGGCGGGGGTAAGGTAGTTGACGACGCGGGCGCTTGCTACATTGGCTGTGTCTAAATCGCCGCACAGGACAGCGGCAATGGCCGCGAATGAGCTGTATACGAAAATTTTGAAATCCACATTCCCTTGGGCATTATTCTTCGCGTCTGGGGATGGGTCGGAAAAATTTATTTCGGTCATTATTTGCTCCCCCCTATAGTCATAATAATAGAAATATTATTTGTTCTTTTTTCCTTCGCGCAATCTTTTTGCCCAGCCTTCCTTGTTTTCCTGCTTGGCGCGCGCAACGGCCAAAGCGTCAGCCGGGACATTCTTTGTCACGACGCTGCCTGCGGCGACGGTTACGCCGTCCCCAAGCACGACGGGAGCCACCAGAACGGTGTTTGACCCGATCGATACGTCTTTGCCGATCTCGGTATGGTTTTTATTCACGCCGTCGTAATTGGCTGTAATTGTTCCCGCGCCGATGTTGGTTTTGGCGCCGACGTTTGAATCGCCGACATACGAGAGATGATTGACCTTGGCTCCCGTATCGATGTCGCTGTTCTTGATTTCGACAAAGTTGCCGATATGTGCTTCAATGCCGATGCGCGAGTTCGGGCGTATCCGCGAGAAGGGACCGATGACGGCGCTGCGCTCGACGGTAACATGTTCCAGATGCGTGAAGGCGCGAATTTGGACGTTGTCGGCGATTTCGACGCCCTCGCCGATGATGACGTGCGGGGCAATAACGATGTCGCGCCCGAATTTCGTGTCTGCCGACAGAAACACGCTGTCGGGATCTATCATGGTAACGCCCGCCAGCATGGCCTTTTCACGCAGGCGTTTTTGCATAATCTTCTCGGCTTGAGCCAATTCAACGCGCGTGTTGATGCCCAATACTTCGTCTTCGGAAATCGTGGCTACAACGCTCGTATCGCCGCTTTGCTGCGCCAAGGCGACGCAATCGGTCAGGAAAAATTCCTTTTTCGCATTGTTGTCCTGCAACTGGTCGAGCAGGGTCCATAATTTACCGGAGTCGAAGAGCATGACACCGCCGTTGCACAAACCCGTGATGTTTTGCTCAGAGGACGTTTCCGAAGCCTCGATAATTTTTGAAAGGTTTCCGCTTTCGTCGATAATCAGGCGTCCATAGGAAGCCGGATTTTCCGGCGAGAATCCCGCGACGACAACAGTCGCATTGGTCGTTTCGCGTTTGCGCTGCATGAGACGCAGAGAGTCGACGGTAATCAGGGGGCCATCTCCGAACAACACGATGATATTGCCCGCAAAATCCACCAGGGCTTTGCGCGCGGCTTTAACGGCATCCCCCGTGCCGACGGGCGTCTTCTGCACGATGCACATATGGGGCGCCGCGACTTTTTCGATGGCGGAAGAGTTCGGGCTGACCACGACGATAATGCGTTCCGGTGATAGAGCCTCGCACACATTTAAAACATGCCGAAGCATCGGCACGCCCGCAACGGGATGCAGTACTTTCGGCAAATCCGATTTCATGCGCGTGCCTTGGCCTGCGGCAAGAACGACACACGCCAGAGGGGGGAGATGTTCGTTTTGGTTCATGCGCCCTTTCTGCCACAAAAAGCGCCATAATCCAAGTGGTGCATTTATGGTAAAAAGAGCCTTTTTAACCCGCAAACGCTGCGTCGCTGATATGCAGTTCAACGCGCTCTTCGCCCTGCCATTCATTGACGCGGATATGGCCTGCCAGGTGAATGCGTTCTCCTCCGCGCAAGAGGGCTTGCCCCAGCTCGTTTTCCAAAGCGCGAAAAGCGATTCCGCGCAGGCGGCTTCCGCCCTGCATAAAAATAACGCTGACATGTTTTTCGCCGACGATATCGGCGCGGATAATCTTGCAGTCGGGCAAGGCAAAGCGCGGCTCAGGGTTTCCTGTTCCGAACGGCCCGAGCTGTTCGATAAGCCGGACAAAATCGGGTTGTAACGCCTGACCTGCAATCAAGCCATCGAGCGTCAAGGTCGGAGTCAAAGGTTCTGCCGCCATTTGCTTGCCTATACGCATCGCCAGAAAATCGCGCAATGCATCGATTTTGTCGCGAGCGACAGTGAATCCCGCCGCCATCTTGTGTCCGCCGCCGTTTATCAGCAATCCGGCTTGCCTTGCCGCGATGATGTTTGCGCCTAAATCAATATTCCCGATCGAGCGTCCCGATCCTTTGCCGATATTGCCCTCAATAGCGATAACAAGGGCAGGGTGGCGGAATTTGTCTTTAAGGCGCGAGGCGACGATGCCGATAACGCCTGCATGCCAGTTTTCCGAAGCGACGAAAGCCATCGGCAGATTTTCAGCCATCGTCATTTGTTCGGCTTCGAATAAAACGCGCGATTCAATGTCGCGCCGTTCGGTGTTGAGGTCGTTCAGGCGATGCGCAAGAGACGAAGCTTGGGCTTCGTCGTTTGTTGTGAGTAATTTTGCGCCCAAATCGGTTTCCCCGATGCGACCTCCAGCATTAATACGCGGGCCGAGCACAAATCCTGCCGCATAAGTGTCCAAATATCTAACGCTCGCACTTTGTGACAGGGCAGCAATACCGGCATTGCGGCGTTGCGCCATGATTTTCAGTCCCTGAGCCACAAAGGCGCGATTAAGGCCCGTTAATTTGACGACATCGCACACAGTGCCTAACGCTACAAGGTCAAGCCATTGTATCAAGTCAGGCTCGGTATGTGCCCCGTTATAAAAACCCGCTGTTCTTAGGGCGCGATTGGCCGCGACGACAAATAAATATGTCACGCCAACGGCAGCCAGATAGGCATATTCGCCCGTTTCGTCGATGCGATTAGGATTGACGACGGCAAGAGCAGGGGGCAACACCGGTTCGGATGTGTGGTGATCAAGGATGATAATTTCCAATCCTTCCTCATGCGCGGCGGCTAGGGCTTCGTAGGCCGTCGTTCCGCAATCGACGCAGACGACAAGTTTAATTCCTTCTTCGGCTAATTTATGCATGGCGGCGGCGTTAGGGCCGTAACCTTCTTTCAGGCGGTCGGGAATATAAAGCCGGAGCGTAACGCCAAGCGTTTGCGCAAAACGCATAAGAAGCGCCGCAGATGTCGCTCCATCGACATCGTAATCTCCGAAGACCGCAATTTTCTCGTTGCGCTTGACGGCATCGGCAAAACGCGCTGCCGCCTTGTCCATGTCTTTCAGGCGAGAAGGGTCAGGCAGTAAATCGCGCAATTTCGGGTCGAGAAAGGATTCAGCGTCTTCCAATCCTATACCGCGCGCGTTCAGGCTGCGGGCAATAAGCTCAGGGATATTAAAACGCTGCGCCAGAGCCAGCGTTGTGCGCTCGTCAAACGCGCGCGCCACCCAACGACGGCCCGTAAACGATTTTTCGATTCCAAGAAAAGCTTCTGATGTCATGCCTTTCTTTTAGCGCTAAATCGATGTTTATGAAAACATTTAAGGTGAGAGTCTAAGCCTTAAAATTCTAGGCCGGAAGATAGCCATGCTCTTTCAGGATTTTTTTACCCGTATCCGAGCGGATAAAATTGATAAAAGCCTTGGCTTCTGCCGGTAACGCGTCATCACGATAGAGAAGCATAAGAGTCCGGCTAAGGGGATAGGTGCCCTTGGCCAGATTTTCGAGGGTCGGGGCAACGCCGTTAAACGCGAGAGGTTTGATAGCTAGCTTTTCCGATTTAATCATGCCGAGGTCAGTAACGCCTATGGCATCTTTTGTTAAAGCCATAGCTTTGTTCGCATCCTGATCGGTATAATAGACGGCCCATTTTTCCAACTTGCGGCTTTCGTCGCAGACTTCTTTAAAGCCGGGAACGGCGCTTTCGAGCATCATAAATCCGCTATCATAGGCCTCCCTTATTTGCACGATGATGTCGCGGTTATTTCTCCATTTTGTTTTTGTTCCCTTATAAATATCAACGAGGTCTTTGGGGTAGATATCGTTTTCTTCCACACTTGGATTGACCCCGACGACGAGAAGCGTGCGCGCATAGGGTTGCACAACAAGGTTCGGCGCTTTTTCTTTTTCTTTTAAGTCGCGGGAAATGAGGCCGAATGTAATAGCTTTGTCCGCAACGGCGGATATAGCGCCCCGTGTTCCGATGCTGCCGGGGACTTTGATTTTTACATCTGGACGTTCTTTCATAAAGGCTTTTGCCAAAATTCTTGTAATTTCCAGGTTAACGCCTGATCCTGCCGCGATAAGATCTGTTTGCGCGTAACCGGATGACGAGGCGAGGCACAAAAGAAAAGCAACGACGATGGTTGCCAAGCGGTAGGTGTTTTTCATTTTTCTCTCCTTTAAAGAGGGGGCGCTTTTGCAATTTTAGAAGGCAGCCATTGCTCAAGTGCATTTGACAGGTCATTAAGACTGATGGGTTTAATTAGATAGGCATCCATTCCCGATGCAAGACATCGCGCATGTTCTTCGGCTCTTGAATGCGCCGTTACGGCTATAATGGGAAGGTGTTGGGTTCTTTTCAGATGCATGGATAACTCGTTATTAATATTGGCTTCACGTTCCCGGATAATGGCGGTAGCAGAATATCCGTCTAAGATGGGCATCTGACAGTCCATTAAAACAAGATCAAACGGCTGAGCGTCAAGGATATCCACCGCTTCTTGTCCATTGGAGGCGATCGTAACGGTGCAGTTGAATTTTTCGAGCATCTTTTTTTCGACGCTTTGATTAACCAAATTATCTTCAACGAGAAGAACGCGCGCCTTTGAAAAATCCAGAAATTTTTGGGGAGCTCTTTTTGCTTCGGCAATTTCCTGTTCCGTGAAATTGCACCTGATAAGGGGAAGCGTAAATCCGAATGTGCTTCCTTGGTTTGAGGTGTTTATAAGCTTTATCGATCCGTTCATCATTTCGACGAGCTGCTTGCTGATCGCGAGACCAAGTCCCGTACCGCCATACTTTCGCGTTGATGTTTCGTCGGCCTGTGAAAACGCTTTAAAAATTAGCTGTTGGTCTTTTGGCGTAATTCCGATGCCGGTGTCTTTGATTTCGAACTGTATAATACTGCGTTCATTCTCCTGCTCTAAAAGTTGTGCAATGATGGAGACGGATCCTCGATCGGTAAATTTTATCGCGTTGCTGACAAGGTTTGAAAGTATCTGGGAAATGCGATCCGGATCGCCTTGTAGGCCGCGGGGGGTATTGTCTGCAATCTCTTGCGTAAGGCCTATGCCTTTTTTGCGGGCGTTTTCGGCAAAAAGCTTGGTTACGCTCGTGATAACATCCCGAAGATTGAAGGCGACATTTTGCAGCTTCAATTTTCCGGCTTCGATCTTCGAGTAATCTAAAATGTCATTCAACAGGTTTAGAAGCGTTTTTCCTGAATCATTTATAGTCTCAACGCACGTCCGTTGTTCTTCGTCAAGCTTCGTTAAAAGAAGTAATTCGGTCATGCCTAAAATGCCGTTCATCGGCGTACGTATTTCGTGGCTCATGTTTGCGAGAAATTGGGATTTTGCCACATTGGCCACCTGCGCTTCTTCCGTAAGGTGAATGGCAAAATCCGTTGCGTTTTTAAGTTCGTCCGTTCGCTCCTCGACTTTTCTCTCAAGCGTTTTTTGATATTCCAGAAGATCGCCTTCCAATTTTGTTATGACCTTCATTGGATATCGGTAAACAGCAATGCTTAGCCCAACGCCCAGAAGAAAAAGAGGGAAAAAGGTAAACAGCATATTATAAAAAAGGAAATCAGCCGCTATGGTGACCTGAACTTCGCCTATCTTTCGATTGTTGAGAATAATAGGGGCGGCATTTCCTTGCATGCGGCCGCGTTTAATAATCAGGGAGTCGTTTTCGGGAGCCTCGTAACTTGAGATGACGGTGCCTTTTTCATCTAAAATTTCGATTGTCGCAATATTTTTACCTTCGACAAAAGTACCCATAATGTTTGCATATTTTGTGGATTGATATTTCCACAGAGGCCCCGCTTCTGCCGCTAACGTACGGATATCGTAGGTAAGCCGCTTGGCGTAGCCGGACGCTTCGCTGATGGTATCCCTGCGTTCCATGTCAATATAGCTAAGGGGAATAACAAGCGAAATGATCACGCCAATGATGATCACGAAAGGAAGCATCCTTCTAGCGAGTTGTTTTGAAAGAGATTCCTGTTTCGCGCTCTTAGCCATTAAGACTCCACTGAAGTTGTGAAAGGATATATTTATCTTGTAAGTGTTTCAAGCGACAAGCAAACACTCGATTGTATGCGGAAAATTCAAGGGGGTATGAAGGCGATGGGGGCTGCACTATTCAAACGCAAAGCGTTTGAATAGTGGTGGGCGGCGAGGGGTGTATCTCTGCTTGCTTCGCAAGCCTCGTGGCACCTGCGGCATAACTGTTATTTGTGCGCTCGGCGTTATTCCGCCTCGCGTTATGGAATGCCTTGTTGTCGACCCCCTTTTCGGGGGTTCAAAAATCCTTCACTAACCACTAAGAAGGCGGGGCTATGCCCCGCCTTCTTAGTGGTGGGCGGTGAGGGGTTCGAACCCCCGGCCTCCTCGGTGTAAACGAGATGCTCTTCCGCTGAGCTAACCGCCCTCCGTCCGCGATCGCTTTATATAGAAGCGAGCAGCTTCTATATAAAGCGTGAATCGCAGGACGCACTCAAAATATCCGCGATCGCTTTATATAGAAGCGAGCAGCTTCTATATAAAGCGTGAATCGCAGGACGTACTTAAAATATTAGGCTTTTGATTACCAGAAACATTGAAAAAGTACGACAAATTTCTTCTAAATAGCCATGTTTATCATATCTTTTTAGAATTCATTTTACACTTTCCGTATAATGTGTTGAAGACAGGGCACGCTATTTGTGGGCAATAGACCTATGGGACCGATATGATACGCAAGTGTTATGATTGGGTTTTACGGCAGGCCGGAAAGACCTATGCCGAATTCATTTTGTTCGGGATTGCCTTAGCCGAAGCCTCTTTTTTTCCATTGCCTCCCGATATTCTTTTGCTGCCCATGGCCGTGGCGCGGCGCGACAGGGCGTGGCGGCTGGCCGCCATATGCACGGCAGGATCCGTTGTCGGCGGCCTTATCGGTTATGGCATCGGCTCGATGGCCATGGCAACGCTGGGACAGTGGATTGTCGATACTTACCACCTGCAAAATGCGTTTCAGACTTTTCACGACCAATTCAACAAGTGGGGTGTATGGATTATCCTCATCAAAGGGCTGACGCCTATTCCCTTTAAATTGGTGACGATTGCCAGCGGCGTTGCGAATTTGGACATTGTCGCGTTTGTTTTGGCGTGTGTGGCGACGCGTGGCTTGCGGTTTTTTATTATCGCAGCGCTTGTGCGGAAGTTTGGCGAACCGATCAAGGTTTTTATTGAGAAGTATTTGACGTGGGTCGCTTTGGCGGTACTTGTCGCGATTATTGGCGGATTCTGGGTGGTTCTAGGGTAAATTATTTCTTGGCACTGACGCGCGCCACAACCGGCATTAGATTTATTTCTTCGCGGTTGCGCAGGAATGAAAGTTTTTCCTTCGATCCGTATTCATACTGGCCGATCAAGCCTTCGCGCTGAGTCAGGGAAACGATCGCGCTAAAATCCGCCACGGGATCGACATCATCGGCAATAATGTGCGGAATAAGATCAAAACCGAACGCAGGTTTCTGGAAAATAAAGCGCGGTTTGCCGTCCTGAGGATCATAGGCAGCCGCAACAATTCCGAATTTCTGACCGGCGAACGCGTTCCATACGCGCTTATCGCCGACGGAAATTTGGGCAAACACGTGATCGCAAATTTGGGAAAAAGGAAGCCCGATCGCGAAATCCAAAAGATATTTTTCCAAATCGTTGCCGCGATAATCCGGATGCGTGGCCATGCTTTTAAAAACAACGATGGTGTCGTTCAAAGACGCATGATGAAACGGCACGTCGTTATTCGTGATGGCGTGAAGGGCTATCGCTTCGCGCAAAGGCGCAGGCGCAGCCATAGCCATTTGCGCCATAAGCTTGCCCGCGGCGCGAATGCCAACCATAATGCCGGTCTGGTGCGTTAGAAAATTTTGAAAATAGGCGGTGCCTTGCGGCGAAAGAAAAAAGTCCTTGTCGGCGGGCAGGGCGGTTCGCGCCGCTTCATGCAGCGCCATAACATCGGACAAATCCGCATCGCCAAGAATATCGATGACGGCTAATCCGCCGGTCTTTGGGAGAAGAAAATCTTTCATTATCTTTTCGGGGACTCTGTTATACGCCGCTTCTAATTTAGGGCAGTTGATTGAAAGTAAATATGAAAATCTGAAGCAAAAAAACCTTATAATTCAATATGTTGGTATAATTCTTACATCTTGAATTCATCGCCGAGATAAACGCGGCGCACATCGGCGTTATCGATGATCTCGTTCGGCGTGCCTTGCATGAGGACGCGTCCGTCGTGGATGATATAGGCGCGATCGACGATTTCAAGCGTCGCGCGCACGTTATGATCCGTTATCAGAACGCCGATGCCGCGATCGCGCAGATGGACGACGAGATCGCGGATGTCGCCCAAAGCTATGGGGTCGATACCTGCGAACGGCTCGTCGAGTAAAACAAAGTGCGGCTGCGAGGCCAAGGCGCGCGCAATTTCCAGACGACGACGTTCGCCGCCCGATAAGGCGATAGAGGGCGCCTGCCTAAGATGTGTGATGCCGAATTCGGCGAGAAGCTCGTCGAGCATCGCTTCGCGCGAGGTGGTATCGGGTTCGACAATTTCAAGAACCGAGCGGATATTGTCCTCAACCGTCAGGCCGCGAAAGATTGATGATTCCTGCGGAAGATAGCCAAGTCCTAAACGGGCGCGGCGATACATGGGAAAATGGGTGACATTAAGCCCGTCCAGATAAATGTGTCCCGTATCCGGTTTGACCAAACCCGTAATTAGGTAAAAACACGTCGTTTTTCCAGCGCCGTTCGGCCCTAGAAGGCCGACGACTTCGCCGCGCTGCAGCGAAAAGCTGACGTCATGCACGACAGGACGGCGGTTATAGCGTTTGCCTAGATGACCTACTTCCAGACCTTTTCCGTGAGCGGGTCTTGGCGCGTGCTTTTTCACGGGAGCCGAAATTGGAACGACTTTACCTGTCTGGATCATGGCGTTCCTTTGCGAGGCTTGGCCGTTTTCGAGGATGTTTTTGAAGGAAGCAGGGCGCGGACGCGTCCCGATCCTTGATTAAGTAACCGGCTTTGATTGCTTACAAAATCGGATTCGCCAACATCTCCCGTCAATAGGGTGCCATCGGGACGTGTGATACGCACATGGCCCGTAATAATCGCAATATCGCGGGCAGCGTCATAAACGCCTTTGTCCCCGCGCACAATGTCATTTTTGGTGATTACGGTGACATTGCCGACGGCAGTCATTTTGTATAACTGGTCTTTTCCGTTCGGCTGATTGCGAAATTCTGCCGTCAATACGTCGCCTTGAATATGACGATTGTCTTTAATGGCGACAGCGCGACCCCGCGCGACGGCAATTTTTGTTGCTTCCCAATATTCCAGACTTTCGTGCGCCGTCACGACTTGGTTGTTGTTTTCGTATTTCAGGTTATTGCCCGTTACAACGACAACTTGCTTATCAATATCGTCGATGGCGCGATCTCCTGTAATGCGGGAGCTCGACTTGAGAATAACGACATTGCCTTCGGCGGTCAGCCTATCGATATCGCCGGCGGGCTTCGTTTGTTGTTTGCCTTGGCCTTTTTTCGGTTTTTCCCGTTTATGCGCCGTCAGTAAATCTGCCGTAACGGTCAAATCGCCGTTTGTGGCTTTGGCATTGCCTCGTGCGACATAGATATTTTTATCTTGATACCACTCGAGAGACTCGTCAGCCGTGACTTCAATGGGTTCCGAGGAAGAAGGAGCGGGGGCTGAACCAGTTGACGCGCCTTTCGCTTCGGCAACCGTAAAAGCGCCAAACAGGAGACAGAATGCAAGAATCCAAACGCGAACGCGCATGTAGAGGCCAGACCTAATAATGTATATTCCCTTTATCTCTCAGCAATCCTTGCTTTAGGGTAAAGACGGTCTATCAGATGCTTGACCGCCATGTAAACTCATACCATACGACCAGTGAAAGCTGCCACGCCAGTTAACATCACTCGCTCTGCGCCCCGCTTATATCTTGTTGAAACGCCTGTCTTTCTGTACCACGCTTCCCGCAACCGCTCGTGACCTAAACTGGGCACTTGATTCATGGTTTGGTACTCAGGACAGCTTTGGCGGGTCCCTTAATAATCACGGTATGACCAGAATCAAGAAAACGGAAGCCAACGCCCTGAATTGTCCCAAAAGACCCTTGAATTAACACATTTTTATCGCCATAAGCATCGCTGTTGTTCAGGTTAATCTGCGCCTCGTCGGTCGTAGCCTGATAGCCTTTATCGTGAAAGATTCGGACGTTTCCGCCCAACCACAGCTTTTTGCCGATTTCATCATAACGGCCAAAATCGGCCTTTCCATCGATCCACTCGCCGCTTTGCATCGTTATCTCGCCTTCGGGTTTCGTCAGATCATATATGCCATTGAGGGTCGAGGGCTTCGTCGCTTGCGCCGCCAAGAGCGAGTATGGCTGATTTTTGCTGTCGACGCCCGTTAAACGCAGGTTATCGATAGCCAGATCGGGGATATTCTTAGCGATATCGTACAATCTGAAATTAGGGAGAAGATAGGGCCATAAAAACAAAACTGCGATAACAGTTACGGCCAGAGCAGGAAGCCAAATGCGCAAGCGGCGAATAAGAGGTGCCATCCGTCCTTCGCGGGCGATCTGAATGCGCTTCGTCAGGCGGGGGCGAATGAAGTCCAATCTGCTGCGGGAACCGGAATCTTCTTGGGATTCGTTCATGCCGAGATTTTACCGTTAGTTTAATGAAAAAACACCAGATTAATCAGGTTTTTTTGTCGGTTTGTGCGAGAAAATATCGACATCGCGCCAACCGGCGACGTCCAATTCGGCGCGAATGGGAAGAAAATCCATGATTTTACGGGCTAATTGGGTGCGGTTTTCGCGCTCCAGACGGGCATCGAGCAAGGCCTTCATCTTATGCAGATAAAGGACATCGGATGCCGCATAATTTAATTGTTCCTTCGACAGGGTAGGGGCGCCCCAATCCGATGTCTGCTGTTCCTTGGATAAATCGATACCGAGAAGATCGCGGGTCAAATCCTTGAGGCTGTGGCGGTCGGAGAAGGTGCGCACTAGCACGGATGCGATTTTCGTGCAGTAAACAGGTTGAGGCATAATCTGAAGATGACGGTAAAGCGTCGCCAGATCAGCGCGCGCGAAGTGAAATAATTTCATGACCTTTGGGTCGGTCAAAAGCTTTTTCAAATGAGGCGCTTCGTATTGGCCTTCAAGGAACTGAACCAAATGCGCGTTTCCATCGCCCGATGAAAGCTGAACAAGGCACAACCTATCCCGATCCCAGTTGAGCCCCATGGACTCGGTATCAATGGCGACACAATCGCCAAAGGAGACAGTCGCGGGCAAATCGCCGACGTAGAGATTTATAGACATGTTCAACACAACACACTTGTTACGGAAATACCGAGAAACGTAATAACACGCCTTTTGATTAAGAGCAAAAGGCGTGTTATCAACAGTTTCTTCTCCTTATCCGGGGGTATTTCTTTTGTCTTCTCCTCTCGCAATCAGTTGGGTTCTTTCGACGATTTCCGGCTATGGCATTTATGGCCTGCAAATCATGCTGCAGTACTTGCGGCGCGGGGGAGCGGCGAAGGATATTATCCTGACGAATAAAGCCTCTGTCATTTCTCTGCCGACTTTGGAACAATCCAAGGTCAACGCGTGTCTGGCTTTGTCGGAAAAAATCTTCAAATTTCTTAAAGACAACCCAAAGGAAATCCTGAGTTTTAATCATGCCGTTCTTCATGGCAGCAGCACCGATTTTTACGGTTTTCCGGGGCAGGATCGCGTGTGGGGCAAGCCAAATGTCGCTTGCGCCGCCATTGAGCATCTGATTTTTACGGAACAAGGAAAGAAGATTTCCAAAAATTACGATATGTATATAGCCATTTCCAAATGGAACGCCGATTATCTAAAGAGCCTTGATATAGGTCCCGTGCATTTGTGTTATCAGGGCATCGATCCCGCGCTTTTTCACCCCGCGCCCGGATCGGGTCTTTATCGCGACCGGTTTGTCATTTTTTCCGGCGGCAAATTTGAATACCGAAAATCGCAGGATATTGTCACTGCCGCCTTCAAGCGGTTTTATGCCAAGCATTCGGACGCGTTGTTGGTGACGTGTTGGCAGTCTTTATTGAATCCAAATCCTGACGCCTTTGCGTTAGCGGGAAATTGCGACGGCGTGCCCAATGAACGCCCTGACAAGTTCGGATTACAGATAACGCCGTGGCTTTTAAAACAAGGGTTGCCTTTGGGCAGCTTTATCGATTTGCCGTTTACCCACAATTTGTTGATGCCTTCCATTTTGCGCGATTGCGATATAGCCGTTTTTCCAAACCGCTGCGAAGGAGGCACCAATCTGGTTTCGATGGAAACGATGGCTTGCGGCGTACCGACCTATGTTGCCTACAATACGGGACAAAAAGATTTAGTCGATTTGATCGGGTGCGGGGTCTTTCGTACACAAGGAGCCGTCAAGGCGCCGCCGACCATGCAGTCCATGCAAGATTGGGGCGAGACGAGCGTCGATGAGGTTGTCGAGGCGATGGAGTACGTTTACACAAACCGCGAGCAGGCCAAACACGAAGCGGCGAGCGTTGCCGAACGAATGAAAGACTGGACGTGGAGCGGCTTGAATGAAAAATTATTGAAGATTGTATGTGACGGAGAAACATAAAGATGACCTCTCAGGCTAAATCTTTGGTCGCTATCGGAATTCCTTCGGGCGATTTTGTTCACGCGGATTTCGCGATGTCCTTGGCGATGCTATGCATGAGCCCCGGGGCGCCGGTCGCTCTTGTCAACGCGAAGTCTTCGCTTGTTCCCCTTGGGCGCAATCAATGCGTCGGCGCGGCGCAAGCTATGAAGGCAACGCATATATTATTTTTAGACACCGACATGGTTTTTCCTGCCGATACGCTGAAGCGGCTTTTGGCGCATGAGAAGGATATCGTCGGCGCGACATACTCGAAACGCGCGCCGCCGTTTCATCCCTTGACGATTACGGAAGAGGGGAAGCTTGCCCAAATTACATCCGGACTTCACCACGTTAAGTTGTTGCCGACAGGGTGTTTGTTGATACGGATGACTGTTTTTGACAAATTGTCTATGCCTTATTTCAATTTGGAGTCTGAAGGCGAACAATTGCGCGGTGAGGATTATTATTTTTGCGAAAAAGCTCGCGCGGCAAATTTTGATTTGTGGTGCGACGGAGATTTGTCATCTCAGATGGGTCATATTGGTCAACATATTTTTCGACTCAATGAAGGCTAATGTATCCTTGTATGCTCGTTGAGATTTCTTACTCGGCAAATTTTGCCGAGGCATATCAAGGCTAGGCAAATATTGCCGCGCTATATCTTGACTGAGATATTTTCCTTTCATGAAAAAACAGCGAGTTACTGAGCACGTATGCGTGGCATGATTTTCGCATGAGACTCCCGACTGTTAACTGTCAACCGTTAAGTATGAATTCATATTTGTGGTTCATGTTTGGCGGACTTAAACCCGCAGAAGGATTCTGCGAATAACCTCTGAAAGGAGTTCTACTATGGCTATTGGTGATATCTCCCTGAGCTCGTCTGCTCGCGCAAACCTCACGGCTTTGCAGAATACGACGGTTCTACTTGAGAAAACGCAGAGGCATCTGTCTACGGGTAAGAGCGTTAACTCTGCCACGGACGATGCGACGGCGTACTTTGCTTCGAAAGGCTTCCTCAACGTCGCGAACAACTTGTCTACGGTGAAGAGCAACCTTTCAACGGCACTGGAAGCAGTGAACTCATACACGAACTCGATCGATAGCGTTTCCGACGTTATTGCCCAGCTCAAAGGTCTTGTGACCCAAGCGCTCGGCACGACGGATACGTTGACCCGGTCAGGTCTCGCGTCTCAGTTCAACGCTTTGACTACTCAGCTGGACACGTTGGTCAACGACGCAACGTTCAACGGTACTAACCTGTTGAACAGCACGTCGACGACGCTCGTTGTTTACTTCAACGCAGACAACACAACGTCTCTGACGATTTCCGGCGTCAATATTACGTCGGCAGGGTTGCTTGGAGCAGGTGCTGCCGCAGGTAGTGACTGGGCTGATAACACTAACATTCAGGAGTCTCAGTCGTATTTGTTGACAGCATTGGCTACGCTGACGACAGACGCGGCAAACTTCGGTGGTAATGCAACGTTGATTCAGACGAGACAAACGTTTACGTCAAATCTGATCACATCGCTGCAAAACGCTTCGAACTCTCTGACAGCCGCCGATACGAACGAAGAAGGCGCGAACTTGCAAGCTCTGCAAGCTCAAGCTCAACTCGGTATCGTGTCGTTGGGTGTTTCGGGAACGCTCGCAAGCGCGATCTTGAAGATTCTATAGAGGAATAAGAAGAAGGGCGGGTCTAAGACGACCCGCTCTTTTTTCTCTCTTTTAACATTTTTTCTCGAAGGAGTCGGGATTATGCCATTGAAAATCCGAGTCAAGCCCGAAGGCAAAATTTTCGCCGGGGGCGCCGTTCTTAAAAACGTTGGAAATCGCCACGCGGATCTGTTGGTTCTTTCGGACAGTCCTGTTCTGCGCGAAGGTTATATGATGAACATGGATCGTCGCGACGATTCAGACGTTTCCAACGTTTATTTTCTGCTTCAAGTTATCTATCTGTTTAAAGGCAAGGATAAGCCCATGGATGGCCTTGTCGTCGAAACCGTCAAGAACTTCGGAAGGCTTTATCCTGCCTATCAATCCGAAGTTGCTCAAATTATTGCTCATCTTGAGGCGCGAGAAAGCTTCAAGGCGTTAAAGGTCGCTCATGCCATGTTGGCGCAATATGAGAGGAGCACTCAATCTGCGGCCCATGCATCACTTCCCGAGTCCGTTGTCTCTTCCACTATGGAGAAAGTAAATGCCGCCTAGAAGTCCGTATGAAAAAGTTAGTGTTTACGGAAAAACCCAGAAGGTTGAGTCAACACCGTCAGGGAACAGTCGAGACACGGATGCGCGGGCCTTGTTGGCTTGCGCGAGCAGCCTTAATGAGGTCAAAGAATTGGTAAAAGGGGACGTAAAATCGAGAAATAAGCTGAAAATCTATAGCGAAGCCATTCGCAAAAATCAGCGCTTATGGACAATTTTTCAAGTTGCTTTGACCGATCCGGAAAATCCATTGCCGATGCCTTTGAAGACGACGCTTTTGAATTTAAGTCAGTATGTCGATAAGACAAGTTTCAGAGCCACAGGAAAATATGCGCCGGAGCTTATCGACAGCCTTATCAACATCAACAGGATTATTGCGGCTGGTCTCAGCAAGCAACCATCCGCAGAGTCTGTTCAAGATGCAGGTTCTTCTGCGGTTAGTCCGCGTGATGGCCAAACGTCTCTGATGACCTCGGCATAAGTCGCTGTGAGGGGCGGGGGTGTTTGTGTATAACATCAGCGTAACCCGTGTTGCGGATGAAACCTGTGCTGCGTTGTCTTGGTTGCTTGATACGGCGGGTCATCAGCTGGCGCGCGAGCGCGGGCGGGACATTGGGGCGCGTCGTTGAAGGCTTTGTATTCCTGATAGGGATTTCCAGATTTTCCTGATAGGGGGCATGCTTTGTTTGCCTAATATATAACAGCTATTGCCCCTCCAATAGTCGCATAAGATATATTATGTTAAATCATGGGTCGATGGCAGGGGGGGTGTTCCGTCTACTTTCTATTGCCCTCGTAGTACGCATAGCCGTCACGCAAATCCTTGACGATGCTCAGTGGCGCCCCGAAGCGCTCAATACGTATGATTTCCTTACCAGGCCTCATGTTCTGGCACATCCAACGCGTCGTCGATAAAAAGAACTCGGCCGGCTCATTGGCGATCACGGGCCTGAAGTTTGGCGGCAGATAAATCGTCGCCGAAGACCTGGCGCCGCAAATAGCGACCCTATACAGCTTGCCTGCCGGTACGCCGCCTTCTTTTTCGACAAAGGCCTGCAGCTTCTCTGCCGCTTCCTTGAACGACGAGGTCCAATAGTCGGACTCATAATGCCCATAGGCTTCCCGTACGCCGCCCGCAAACATGTTTGCATAGATGTATTCGTACGGATGCAGCCTAGCCATGAGAACGATTTGCGTTGAGCAAACAATAAGAAAGACAAACCCAAAAGCGCCCTTCAGCGCAAGTTTGGCGCGTTTTTTCCTAAGGCGTTTTTGCTTGAGACCAAAGATGTAAATTTCCCGCGCCCCCAAGGCCGCCATAATGGATGCCAGAGGAATAACAAACAAAAAATGCCTGACGGTGTCGTAAAGCGCAGGATGAAACATCGTGCAATACAAAACGGGAACAACCGCCGTCAATAGAAGCAGCGAAAGGCTTTGTTTTTGCGCGAAGGACATTGATCTCCAAATCTTCGGCAGAAAGACGGCAAAAAACGCCAAAAGTATTTGGAAAAACACCGGTAACTGGATACCAAAATAGAGAGGTACATATGTCCATGGCAATTGCGTCGAACGGTAGATTGTTCCATCAAAAAGAACCTCAACATCCTGCGGGAAGTTACTGAATTTGCTCAGAGCTTTCAGGGGATACATGATCGGATGCTGTTGAGCCCATGGCCAGCAAATAAGCATAACGACATAAGAAATAAGCGCTACCGGTAAAACAATGCGCCACGCTTTACAAAGAATATCCAGCGTGACAGTGCGAAGGATCTTCTTATTTTTCCAAAAAGTTTTCCAACGGAACTTACGCTTAAACAGGGGAAGAAGAGCGGCGATGCCCAGAGGCGCAAGCCAGTAGGCAAAAACCATTATGCCCCCTACCCTGACGCCTAATGTAAATCCCAAAACGAGCCCCAGTTTTATCAACGTCGGCCATTCTGTTTTTTTATAGCTGCGCGACATGTAATAAAGTGTCCAGACAATACCTGCCGCGAAAGGAACGTCTTTTGGATTATTAAAGATGTGGCCGTAGAACGACGGCACCAGGGCGCAAATAACAAGCGACAGGAAGCCTATCTCTTCGCCGCCAAGCAATTTTCCAAGCTTCCATGTGCCCCATAGACCCATCAGGCCAAACAACGCGTTCAACAGATGCCGCGTGTCGTATATTTCAAACGGCGTCATAAAATTGATCAGTGCCGCCAATCCGTCGAATGTGCCGCCATAGAGGTAGAGATTAAAAATTTGGGAATAACGTGCGTCTTTAAATCCCGAAAGATAATAATCGACAACGGCGATGCCGTATTGGCTTTGCAGTTCTTCATCCCATGTCACGCCATAATCCCGAAAGGTGCATAGGACGAGAACGAAAAGAAATCCGAATACGCCTATCGTGGCGTAACGAAAAACGTTCTTGGGTATGCGTAGCTTTAACATTCGATAACCAATCCGTCATAGGCGGGCATAACGCCGGCAGGCAGCGTATTGACCAATGTTTCGTAGTCCATTTTGTGGCTGAGATGCGTCAAAAAAGCGCGTTCGGGTTTGACCTTTTCTATCCACTGTAAGGTTTGAGAAAGAGTCAAATGGGTCGGATGATCTTCTTCGCGAACGCAATCAAGAATCCATGTTTTGACTCCCTGAAGCGCGGAAACAGCATCATCATCAAAGTCATGAACGTCCGTGGAATAGGCAAAACTGCCAAAACGAAAACCCAAGGACCGGATCGTTCCGTGGTTCTGATAAAACGGCAACACGCCGATATTGCCTACTTTAAACGCGCCCGATATATCGTGCGGCGTAACGGAAGGCTTGAAGAAATTCCCCTTTCCCGCTCCCCGGAAAATGTATCCGAATCTGTTGTTAAGCTCGAGCAACGTCATCGAATCCGCATAAATATCGATGGGTTTTTGCGTCAGCCAGTTGATGCTGCGCAATTCATCGATACCGTGGCAATGATCGGCATGCGCATGCGTGAAAAGAACGGCATCCAGTTTTTTTAAGCCGCAGGTCAAAAGTTGCTGGCGCATGTCGGGAGATGTATCGATAAGAAGTGTCGTTTCCTCGTCTTCGGCCAGTATGGAAACGCGTGTGCGCCGGTTGCGCGGGTTTTTAGGGTCGCATTTTCCCCAAAGGCCTCCAATGAGAGGCACGCCGCCGGAGGAACCGCATCCAAGAACAGTAACCTTCATTTAAAAGCTCCCGATGGGCACTTACTAAATAGACGGAAGAAATTTTCGGTTGTCTGTCGCGCCATTTCTTCGAAACTGATCCCTTTGATTTGAGCCAGTATTTCTGTTGTTTTAACAACATAGGCAGGTTCGCATATTTTGCCTCTATGCGGTTCCGGAGCCAGAAACGGCGCGTCCGTTTCGACCAAAAGCCTGTCGAGCGGAACGTCGCGCACAATATCGCGCAAGTCTTCCGATTTCTTGAACGTCAAAATGCCGGAAACGGAAACATAGAGGCCTAGTTTTAGCCCCTCTTCGGCCAACATTCGCTTTGAACTGAAGCAGTGCAGAATGCCGTAGGCGCATTTCTCGTCTTTGAGGATACGTAGCGTATCATCTTCGGCATCACGACTGTGAATGATAACGGGAAGTTTTGCTTCCTTTGCCGCACGGATATGGCGGCGAAAGCTTTCCTCCTGCGCGTCACGGGGCGAAGAGTCGTAGAAATAGTCCAAGCCGGTTTCGCCGATGCCAATAACCTTGGGATGTGAGGCGGCGTTGATAAGCTCCTCGACTGAGACGTTTTCCCCCTGCTCGCTCACATGATGCGGATGAACGCCTAGGCAACAATAAACATCGTCGTAGGCTTCCGTCGTCTTTTTGAGAACATCGAATTCGCGATACCGCGTGCATATATTGAGTAAGCCGCCAACTCCTGCGGCGCGTGCCCGCGCAACAACGCCGTCGCGGTCGCTGGCAAACGCAGGAAAATCAAGATGGCAATGGGAGTCGATCAGCATGAAAGGAAGGGATTCGAGATTCGGTCTTTAACGGAGCCTACAATAATAGAAATTATTGTGTTAGTCGATCAGGGAGGTATGCAAAAGCCCCGGAATATATACGCTTTTATCAGCTTGCTTGTGCTTGGGCTCCGCCATCTTCGGCAATAACGACAAGGTAAGCTAAATCTTCCGCGATGCGCCATCGGCGGCATGCACTTCCGGTACTTGTCGTGCCTTTTTCCGATGCAATTAAAGGGTTGCTTAGTAAACGAAGATATTCCTCACGTGCGGATTCCGCCCGGACTTCGAGCCATTCCGTCAAAGAATCAATTTTAAGGGATTCAAATTCAGACGTTTTCAGTTCGCATTGGAGGCGCTGCGAAACATAGGCGCCATAACGGCTATGAAGATCTTCATATTTCATAATTGATCTAGTGTCTTGTCTGATAACGAATGTTGTCTTTCATCACCGACATCACGTTGTTCAATCGATCTTCAAAAGAAAGCTTGGCAACGTGACGTTCTGTAATGCCTTCGAATTGTTCCAATGTGCGTAAAATGACGCGCGCATTGTCTGACCCGAAGCGGTCTTCCAGTTCGCAAAATTCCAGGTCGCCAAAGCTGACCGCGTTGTTTTTCATGAAATTTTCCATGTATCTTTTTCTGAATGTATTCGCTGCTTAATAAGTTTTCTTAGGGTCAGAACCTCCCAAAATAATTAGATCCTGACCCTAGTATCGCGGAATCTTTGGTTACCATTTTTAGTAAATAAACTACCTATAATGGGTTGTAAAGTGCAAAAAAAGAGGGCGATAAAATAATCGCCCGGTCTCTGTTTCAGGTAATTAAATTCAACCATATGCATATGTCGAGTTGGGTGCAACAGGAACCGCCCTTTCAACAACTTGAGAGGACTCCGTTGTTGAAGCGATTCTTGCCTTGATTTCATTCACAACCGATTTTCTTAACATGGAGCGCTTTGGCGTATGGCCTTGGGAGGCATGACAAAGATTCTGGAATTCCGAGGAGAGAAATGTTTCGGCAAATTTTTTCAAAAATATAAATTCCATTGCGCTGTTCGGCCTTGATTCATGAACGCCAGCCGCGAGGAACTTGAAAAGTTTTTGATCGTTGGAAGATATTTCATGTAATTTTATAGATAAAGCGATCAGGCCATATCTCTCAAGCCTGCTGCCTTGGTGAGCGCTGCGGATGATTTTCATAAGCAGAGGAAAGCTAACAGAATCGCCGTTTTTCCTATCGGGAATGCTAACTACATATTTATAAAGTCCGCGCGTAAAAAGCTTCTCTCTTCTGCTGCCTGATATTGCCACCTTTGCAAAAAACCAAAGATTGCTTGCACAAACCATCGGATCAGGATGCGCTTTGCTTGCACGGCGAATCTGAATCCTAACGACAATTTCGTCGTTAACTTGGGAAAATATCCCCTTCGAGTGCAGAATGGTTCTGTGCAAAACGCCGTATCTTCCCATAACACCGCCCCTAATGAAAAATCACCGGCGCAGATAATACCTATAAAAGGTGTTTTTCTAAAACAAGAAAAATACTTTCATATCAAAAGGATGATGTGTTTTGCAAATTTACGTAGTTAGATCGAGCCCGAAGCCAGCTTAACCTTAAGACCATCGAGGTCTTTCGTGAAAACGATCTGGCAAGCAAGACGGGAGTCCGGCGTTACGTCAAAGGCGCCGTCCAGCATGCCGACTTCTTCTTCGTTCGGCTCCGGGAGCTTGGCTTTCCATGCGGGATCGACATAGACATGGCACGTTGCGCAGGCGCAACTGCCGCCGCATTGCGCCAGAATGGGAACGCCGCCTTCGCGGATGATTTCCATCAGCGTCCACTCTTCAGTGGCCTGCAGTTCGTGCTCGACGCCTTCCATATCCGTCAGATAGATTTTCATAGCCCTGTTCCACTTTCTTTATTTGTAATATTACGACGCATTCTTTCCGACGCCAAGCTTTCCTTGAATGTCGCTGCTTGAGGTCGTGTATTGGAAGCGATACCTCTTGTCCGGATGGATATACATGAAAGCCTTACGCGCCATCAAGGCCGCTTCGTGAAAAGCCGATAAAATGAGCTTCATTTTGCCCGGATAGGTATTGATATCGCCGATCGCAAAGACGGTCGGCTCGCTGGTTTCGAAGTCCGCCGTATTAACGGGAATGAGGTTATCCTGCAAGTTCAACCCAAAGTTGGCCACAGGGCCGAGCTTCATCGTCAGTCCATAGAACGCGAGAATGGTATCGCAGGCAACCTCAATTGTTTCCTTGGCGTCGTTGATTAATGAGATGCTGTGCACGTGTCCCTTATCGCCCTTAATCTCCGTAAAGTTGGCGATAATCAACTTCATTTTTCCGGCTTCGACCAAGGCGCGCATTTTACCGACGCTGTCGGGCGCTGCGCGGAATTCATTGCGGCGATGAACCAGCGTTACATGCTTGGCAATCGGTTGAAGGTTAAGCGCCCAATCGAGGGCCGAGTCCCCTCCTCCGGCGATGACGAGGTTTTTGCCTTTGAATTGGTCTTTTTTACGAACGGCGTAAAAAACGGATTTGCCCTCGTAGCTTTCGATATCCTTGATCGGCGGGCGTTTGGGCGTGAAGCTGCCGCCGCCCGCCGCGACCACCACCATTTTTGCCTCAATGACGGTTCCGGCATCGGTCGCGATGCGCCATTTGCCGTCCGGAAGTTTCGTCATGCTTTCGGCCATCTGTCCGAAGTGGAAGACGGGATGGAAGGGCTTGATTTGTTCAAGCAAACGTTCGGTTAATTCCGACCCCGTGCAGATGGGAACGGCAGGAATGTCATAGATGGGCTTTTCGGGATAAAGCTCGGCGCACTGGCCGCCCGGTTTGTCGAGAATATCGATGATGTGGCATTTAATATCGTTGATGCCGAGCTCGAAAACCGCAAACAGCCCAGCAGGGCCGGCGCCAATAATGACGGCGTCGGTTTGGATAGGGGATTGTGATTCAGTCTCTTCCATAACCATTAATTCCTCAATTTACGAACAAGGGAACGTATCATCAAGTTTTTCGTGCGCAAGCGGAAAAATATGTTTTAAAAACATAAATTACGCGTAAGCAGTGCATTTTCTTGCCGCGAATTTCTTGCGGCAACCGTCAACCCCTCCCCTAACCCCTCCCTCAAGGGGAGGGGAATTAGGCTCCCGTATATTTCGGCTCGCGCTTGGCGACGTAGGCTTTCATGCCTTCGCGGAAGTCGAAGGTACGGGCAACGGCAGCCCAAGTCGTCGCTTCCTGCGATAGTTGCGTGTTTAGGTCTTGTTCGAAGGCTTTGTTGATGAGCCGTTTGGTGGCGCCCAGAACGCGGGTCGGGCCGCTGGCGATAATTTCAGCCCAAGCCAAGGCTTCGGCTTCAAGCTTGTCGTTCTCGACGGTTTTATTGGTCATGCGCCATTTTTCGGCTTTATCCGCGTCGATATCCAATCCCAAAAGCAAAAACTCGTTCGCGCGCGCCATGCCGACTTTGCGCGGCAGGAAGAACGTCGCGCCCCCGTCCGGAATCATCGCATGGTGCATAAAGCCAGCGCTGAAAACGGCGCGTTTTGTCGCTATCACCAAATCGCTGGCCAGCATCAGGCTTAACCCCGCTCCGGAGACGCGGCCATCGACGGCGGCGATCACGGGTCTTTCCATCGCCAGCAGTTCGCGAATGGCGGAAAAGAAATACTGCACTCTTAGAAAAACCTGTTCCTGAACGGCATTGCTGTCTCCGGTAAAACCCGTCATATCGTGGCCGTCCATAAAGTGATCGCCTGCGCCGCGCATAAGGACGGCGCGAAGCGAGCGGTCGTCGGCGACGGATTTAAGTTTTTCGGCCAGTTCCTTGGCCATTGACGTCGTCAGCGCGTTGCCCGTGCCGGGACGATTGAACGTGATGACAAGAACGGGGCCGCGCATTTCAAATAGGACTTCCGATGCCATGGTTTATCTCCTGATTGCGTTTGTCAGGTCTATCCTAACTTCCTTGCGGCGGCAAAAGAAAATCAATACAATCAGGCATGCCTTTAAATGAAATCCTGATGGAAATACAGCAGATTGGAGCCGTTTTGCGCGTCAGCGCTATTGACGCCGATACGGGTATGGAAGTTGTTTTTCAGGCTCCTTCTTCAACGAGTCATGCCGATATACAGAGGCTTGCCGCCAGTAAGTTGAAATATGTGCTGAGAAAAGAAGCCAAGGCCAAGGGGCGCTATTCCAAGGAAAAAGGCGGCAAATAGGCCAAAAAGCAGGCAATTTTCGGTTTAGGATTATATTAAATATAACGTGTGAAAGTGAACATCTTGCTTGATTCAGAGGGCAACCTCGTCTAACAGTTGCCCCCTTCAAGTGAGGCACGTCCCCTTCGTCTAGAGGCCTAGGACATTACCCTTTCACGGTAGTAACACGGGTTCGAATCCCGTAGGGGACGCCAATCAGGTATGAATCTGCGTACTTCGGCGGATGGGTCGATTTGCCTGCCATTGGCGATAAAGGTGATTCATTGGTTTAATAATTGTTAATCCGCAATCGCTTATCTGTAGGATTTTATTTACACCTCCGTTCGTCCAACCAACCATATACCTTGACTATAGTATATTTATAGTATATCATTGGCTCTATGATACGGAGCTTCAGAAAGCGCAATCCAGCCCAAGAGATATTTGAGGGCTATTTTGTGAAGGGCATTGATAAAGCCGTTCAGAAAAGAGCGCATATGAAGCTGTTGGCCATCCATTATGCCGTAAGGTTAGAAGATTTACGCATTCCGGCAGGGAATAATCTGGAACCCCTTCGGGGCGATCGGAAAGGCCAACACAGCATTCGTGTTAATGACCGATGGCGCGTATGCTTTCGTTGGAGCACTGGCGGAGCAGAAGACGTTGAGATTGTGGATTATCCTAAGGGAGGAAGCCATGACACGCAAACGCGATATTAAGCCGGTGCATCCGGGTCATCTTTTGGTCGAGGAATTTATGCGTCCAGCCGATGTTACTCAGTACAGGCTTGCCAAGGACACGGGGCTTTCTCCTATCCAGGTTAGCCTTATCGTGCGCGGGAAGCGGGCCATTACCGCCGAAACGGCTATGCGCCTCGGTCGTTTCTTTGGGATGTCTGCCGAATTTTGGATCAATGCTCAGGCGCACTATGATCTGCAAACGGCGGAGACAAAGCTCGCGCGTACCATTGATCGCGAAGTTATGCCGCTGCATGATTGTGTTGTTCATGCCTGATTAAGGGCCTGCGGCATGAAGCGTTTAGACGAGCAACACCGTCAGGTGTTGCGAGACAGGGCGAGCGGCGCGTAGCGCCGAGAAGCCACTATTTTTATGAGCGACGAGCCCATCATAGGGCGCTGGCGCGATAACTTTTGAGTTAGACCAGCGATTCACGTTTTGCATTGAAGCCATTACGCTTCAATGCAAAACGATCGCGGTCTAGAAAATTGCCTCGGAGCAAGCCCGCTCTTGCGGGCGCAGCGAGAACATCCCGTAAAGTTCAAAACAAATTTTACGGACGCGAAGGCGGACGCTCAAGAATACTTTACAAGTTTTCAATCTGGACACTGGCTTTCGCTTGTGTGACGACGGCGGAAGCGCTGAGACCCGTCCCCCGAAGCTTTAGCGTAGGAGGAAGCCAATCCTGCAGGGTACGCCCTTGTTTTTAATGCGTTAAATAATTAGATGCAGACTTAATATGTTTTCATCTAAGTTTGGCGTTCGATCTGGCGAAAGAAGACATGCCGATGAACTCAACTCACATGTGGTGTTTTTATCTTTCCCCGTCTGAGGCGTGGGAGGCTATGTATCAGGATTGTGCAAAAGCGACGAAATCTATTGAGCTGGAACAATATATATTTGAAAACGATGCCGTTGGTCAGCGCTTTATCGAACTGTTTATCGAAAAGGCTGTGCATGGAGTAAAAATATTTATCATTTGTGACCGGTTTGGCAGCTCTTCTTTTTATGGCTCCCCCTTGATTCAAAAGCTGCGCCATCATGGCGGACGTATTTATTTTTACAACATCATTCGTTACTGGGATGTATTCCGTCCATGGCGGTGGTTTCCGCGCACGCACATCAAAACCCTTCTCGTGGATTCAAGCATTGCCTATACAGGGGGCGTATGCTTTGCCGAGCAAATGAAAAATTGGCGGGACACCCAGATACGCATCACTGGCCCAGTTGTTGAGCAGATACGGAAAGCCTTTGATCGTGCGGAGCTTATTATAAAACACAAAAGACCTGCCCTGCGTGCGATAACTACAGATAGAGCAGGAGAATTTATCTATTTACAAAGCTATCCGCTTTTATCTTGGCATATCATTTATGTGGAGCTGGTCAGGGCCATTGGTCAGGCAAAGCATTTTGTTTATCTCACAACGCCTTATTTTACACCGAACGGCCATTTCCGGCGCATGCTCCGAGACGCTCCTGCCAGAGGCGTGACAGTCATGCTGCTTGTTCCGGAACATTCGGGTTCAATGCTTACCGACTGGGTATGCCTGTCTTATGCCGGCAAGCTTCTTGAAGCGGGCGTGCGGATTTTCCTTTATCAAAAATCCGTAATTCACTGCAAAACTGTTGTTATCGACGATCAGTGGGCGACAGTCGGCAGCACGAACATGGATATTCTCAGCTTCTTCCGAAACCGCGAATCCAACCTTATGATAAGAAATACAGATGCAGTGGCGGATCTTAAACGTCACTTTCTTGCTGATCTGGGAAGCAGCCTGGAATTGACGCGAGAACGTCTCGCCCAAGTGTCTTTCTGGAAAATTGTGATCGGCTATTTAGCTCGATCGCTGAAATCCTTTTTGTGATGCGCATGAAAACCTGCAAAATTCTTCTGAGCAATCTTGGTTATGCCTGCGGTTTTAATGGGAGACTCTCGCATCATCTCATTTATGCGCATCGGCATGTCTATTGCTCCCCGAAAGTGCAGAAATGTGCGCTTCAGCAATTGAATGCGCTTATCGCGCAGGAAGATCCGGATATCTGTTGCTTTGTGGAAATCGATAAAGGCTCTTTTACTTCAGCCGGCTACAACCAGATCCAGACCCTCATTAGTGATAAATACGCTTATTTCGATATTGGAAACAAGTATGCCATTACCAGCCGATTTCGATCCTTTTTTATGACAAAAGGCAAATGCCTTGCGTTTGTCTCTAAGTGCAAGCTTTTGCATGAAAAACTTTATTTTGGATGTGGCATGAAGCGCTTGATTTATAAAGTCGCTGTTGATGAAAGATTGACGCTTTTTTTTGCGCATTTTTCCCTTAGTAAACGGGTGCGAGAGCGGCAAATCCTTGAGGCCAGAGAATTAATGAAAAACGCTTCGGGCGATGTTATTTTTCTCGGAGATTTTAATATTTTGACCGGAATATGCGAACTAGACCCGCTTTTAGAGCAAGGGTCGTTTATTTTGCTCAACCGTGAAGATATTCCAACATTTACGTTTCACAAACGCAGGCTGGTGCTTGATTTATGCATCTGCTCGAAAAGCATTACAAAACAAGCTAGCTTAAAAGTTATTCCTCAGCCCTTCTCTGACCATGCCGCCCTTATTCTTGAAGTCACTTGTAATTAGTAAGAGATTTATTCGGAAAAGGGTTTCATGTATCCGCCGATTAAATCCGCCATTAATTATGTTGTTTTGTTACCGTAGTTTAATAAACTCGTGAAAGACGACATTATCGCGCTGGCCTGCACACAAAAAGAAAGTCCTGATATGAGCGAGAGTAACGTAAAACTTATTGTATATGCTCAGAAGCAAACGGCTGAACTCTTTGTCGACGGGCAACTCTTAAAAAAATATCTCGTTTCGACGTCGAAGAATGGTTTGGGCTGCGAGAATGACAGTTACAAAACGCCAACCGGACTTTTCAGGGTATCGGAAAAAATCGGCGCCAATGCCGTGCCGGGGACTGTCTTTGAAAGCCGTCTGCCCACGGGCGAGGTATGGTCGAGTGATAAAAGCAATCCTCTTCATGACACCAAGGACGACCTTAAACTGACGCGCATTCTGTGGCTCGATGGCTGCGAAAGCCAAAACGCCAATACGAAAAAGCGTTACATTTACATACACGGCACAAATCGCGAAGATTTGCTTGGCACCCCCGCTTCACAGGGGTGCATACGCATGAGCAATAAAGACATCATCGAGCTTTTTGATTTGATGCCGGTGGGCGCGAGCGTCGAAGTACAGTCATAGTATCTGCTCCATAATTCCAGCATCACCCCCACCCAACCCTCCCCCATCGAGGGGGAGGGTTTTGTCTCTTATGTAAATTATAGGGAATGACTCTACCCTCTATAAGCGCTTGAGCAGCTCTGCGGCGAAGGTCGATAGCGTGTCGTCGCGCGCGCCCATAATCACGATCCGGTCGCCGGAACGCGCCTTTGACACGAGATAGTCGCCGCTGGCGGCTCTTTCGGGAATAAAAATGGCGTCGCGCCCCTTTTTCTTGATCTCCGCAACGACATCGGAACTGCTGACGCTGCGGTCAGTCGTGCCTCCGAAGTAAACAGGGTCGGGCATGACCAGAATGTCCGTTTCCTTCAAGTGACGGGCGAAAACGTCGATATATTCCGTCCGCAACAGACTGAGCGGGCTATAGCCATGCGGTTGAAAGAAGATCAGCAATCGCCCCGAAAAATCATGCAGCGTCGAAAGCGTCGCCGCGATTTTGTCGGGGTTGTGTGCAAAATCGTCAATAATCGTAATGCCCTTTTGCGTGCCGACAACCTCGAGCCGCCGCCTTATGCCTGTAAATGTTTCCAACGCCGCCACGGCGCGGAAAACGTCGACGCCAACGGCATGTGCCGCCGCCAAAGCCGCAAGGGCATTCACGACATTATGACGACCGGGAACGCCAAGCCTTACGGGGTATTCTTTCCCTTTTACCCGCAGGGTGAACGAAATTCCGTCCTGCGCGGGGCGCAGCTCCGTTGCAAAAAAGTCGGCGTTGCCGTCATTCAGGGAATAAGTCAAACGCCGCTCCTGCGGCAGGGCGGCGGCGAGATTATTCACCTCAACATTATCAAGGTTCAGGACGGCGATTTTCGCCTTCTTGATAAAACCGCCGAAAAGATCGCGCAGCTCCTCCATCGATTTGTGGTCGTGCGCGAGGTTGTTTAACACCGCCACCTGCGGCGTGTAATGGACGATGGAGCCGTCGCTTTCGTCGACTTCGGCAACGAAAATTTTGCCCGCGCCGACCACGGCGCTTGCGAAAGGCATGTCGGACGTGACAAAGTTTTTCATCACTGCGCCGTTGACGACGGTCGGGTCTTTGCCGGTTTGGCATAAAATCCAGCCGATCATGCCCGTGGTCGTCGATTTGCCGCTTGTGCCCGCGACGCCAATCGATTGCGGGGAAGCATTGAAAAAGTGCGACAGCAATTCGGCCCGCGTCATCATTTTCAAGCCCAGAGCGCGGGCGGCGCGCACATCGGGCACCTGCTCTTCAACCGCGGCGGAAGTGACGAAAACGGCGTCGGGGTCGGTCACGCCGCTGCCGTCCTGAGGGAATATGGCGATGCCGCGGCGGCGCAGGAAATCGAATTTGTCCATTGTCCGCCCTTGATCCAGAGATCGGTCGGAACCGGCGATACTCGCGCCCGCTTGTTGCGCGATCAGCGCCAAGGGCAACATGCCGCTGCCGCCAATTCCGCAGAAGAAGTAGGATGAGGGCATCGTTATATTACCTTTAGTGAAGAACGGATCGTCGGGGCGCGCAGGAGAAACCATCAACCCCAGTCGAATAAGCGCCCTGTCAAACTACGCGCCGGAAGGCCGGTTTTCAAGGCGGACGCTTAACACCCTTTCGCCTTTATTCTCAGCGCCGAGATTTATTCTGTTTGGAACGCCCCTTTCTTACAGATTAATGAGTTGGGTTGTAGGGCCGGTTTGTCTGTAAACAAACACTTTGAGCTGTAAAAAACCCGTGTCGTGGATTTCCGAAGGCGACCAATCGCCGCGTAAAATGACATCGTTCGCCACGACAATGGTACCGGGTTTCAATTCCTTTTTAAGTTTTTGCTCTAGGCGCTCAAAAATATTTTCAGTCACATAAATAATAATCGCGTCCGCGTTCGAGATATCATAAGGCCAGAAATCCGCCCGCTTATATTCAAGGTTCTTGGGGCCGAAGACCCGTTGACGAAGAACGGAATAGACCCAAGGAACGAATGAAATTTCGATGCCGATCACTTGGGCGCTCGGCAAAGCTCGAGCGACTTGCGAGGTCAATCGGCCGTTTCCGGAGCCAAGATCGATGATCGTATAAGGTTTGTCTGATGGTTTTAAATCGACTTCGCTTTTAAGAATCTCAATTATCTTCCTTCTCGCTGATGGAAAGGAAGTGATCGTCGGCACGCCTGTCTTCAGCGTGTAAAATTCACATACAAGCGCCAAACAAAGAATGACTCCAAGCGCGTACCATAAGAACAAGATTTCCTCCGTGAGGATTGGCGTGAATACTGATCGATAAACAATACGCCTTATTTTCCGGGTGCAAAAGAGCGGACGGTTCTTTAGTCCGACAAATGATTCGATAATGCGCCGCCTAAATTAGCGCGAGCGCCTGTGTGCGTGGGCTAAGATATACTTTATTGCGAACATTTCCCGTTTATGTCACACCCGTAAAGCAAGTTTTTCTCTTTATCACAGGAGGACGTGTCATGAAACAGTACGGTGCGGAACTTATCGGTACGTTTTGGCTTGTGTTAGGCGGATGCGGAAGCGCTCTTCTGGCTGCTGCCTTTCCTCAAGTCGGTATAGGTTTTCTTGGCGTTGCGTTTGCGTTTGGCTTGACCGTTCTTACGATGGCTTATGCCATTGGCCCTATCTCCGGCTGTCATCTTAATCCTGCCGTTACCGTCGGCTTATGGGTCGCCGGTAAGTTCCCCAAGAAAAAAGTGTTGCCCTATATGGGGTCTCAGGTTGTCGGGGGCATCATCGCCGCCGCCGTTCTTTATGTGATTGCTTCCGGCAGACCGGGTTTCGATATTACGGCCGGGTTTGCTTCAAACGGGTATGGCGCGCATTCTCCCGGCGGATATTCCTTGGGTGCGGCTTTCGTTACCGAAGTTGTCATGACCATGATGTTTTTGGTCATTATTCTTGGGGCGACGTCCAAGCGCGCGGCACGCGGGTTTGCGCCTATCGCCATCGGGCTTGGGTTAACCCTGATCCATCTTATCAGCATCCCCGTCACCAACACGTCGGTCAATCCTGCCAGAAGCTCTGCCGTAGCCTTAATTCAGGGCGGATGGGCTCTCGATCAACTTTGGTTGTTCTGGGTCGCTCCGATTGCCGGCGCAATTATTGGGGCTTACCTGTTCGGTCTTGTTGCAAATGCTAGCGACTGATTGATTTTGAGGCACACCCTTCCGATGCCCTCTTTACGGGATCGGCGGGTATTGCATCAGAAATTGCTTATTACGGGCGTACGACGAGGTCGTCCTTGACCGAGGTCACGCCGCGCACTTTGCGGGCAATCTCTACAGCTTTAGCTCCGTGCTGTTTGGAGTCGACAAAACCGCTGAGTTGGACGACGCCCTGCATCGTTTCGACGTTGATTTGAAGAACCTTCAGCTTTGGTTCTGCTATAATTTTGGCCTTAACCGTCGTCGTAATGGTTGTATCGTCCAGATATTGTCCCGGCGTTTCGCGTCCGGAAACCATCGAACATGCAGCCAGCGATGCGAACAGCATGCAGGCGATCAAAAGTTTCGCAGGGCTTTGTGAGTATTTCATGATGTCCCCTTGTGATGGATTGTGTCGTTAAAGCAGACCTTATTTCACCCTAATCTTATAAATTTTTGTTCTGGCGGGCGAGACTCCTTTTTCCCAGGAACGACAGTACTCAAGCGCTATTTCCGTCGTTCCTACCTTTACGGCTTCGAATGTCCAGGTTTCTTTGCCCCAGGAGCCCATCAGTCTCGGATGTCCAACTGCGTTGTACTTTTTTTCGACAAAACGCAAAATGGTTTCATCAATCGGTTTCACGAGCTGCCACTGGAATCCCGTTGACGGGTTCGTTTCCACCGTAAAGGAGAATTCCTCTCCGAGAGAGACCGTCATTTTCTCCGAATGGGTGCTTGCGCTGGAATCTCCCGCCGACAAGGGTAACAAAATTATTGCGGCCAGAAGAACAAGAGATTTGCATGTACGCATGGGCAAACCTTTAGGTAGGAGGAAGGGGCTTTCTTTATACAGCATTATCATAGTTCAGAAAGGCTCATTATTTAAGTCGATATTGACGGCGATGCGCGTCTTGCCAAAAACCCCTATGGCGATTGATGTTAGGCGCTGTAGAATTCGTGCGTATTGACAAGGGAAAGGCGGCGGCATTCCGGTCGGATTTGAAATCGCGCTAAACATGCGACAAAGGAGTCGCGTCACTTCTCGAGAAGGCGCGGGATTAAGATGCCAGTATCTATTATTCAAAATATCCTTTTATCTTGTCGCCTGTTTCTTTTCCGGTTTTCCGGATCGTTGCGCCAAGCTCTTTCGCCAGCTTAGAACTGGCTACCTTCGATGCGCTGTTGGTGATGGCGCCAAGAACCTTTTCGATAACGACTGCCGGCGTTGTGCCGCCTTCATTTTTGCCAATGTTCGTAAGATGAATAACAGGCAAACCCGTGGACAGCTTTTTTCCCTCAAGCATCGAATGGCTTATGGCAATCTGTCCGTCGCGTACCGTCAGATTGTTGATGATTATTTTGCGTTCTTGTTTGTTTGCGCTTGCGGATTTTTCGGTCGTGTTCTTTCCCTTATTAGAGGACTCCGAATAGGCCTTAACGCTGCGCATGATTGTTTGAAGATTGCTTTCGCCCGTTTTGTTGATTTCATACGCGATCTGAGGTTTTTCGATACTGATGTCTTCAATAACAATGGGGCCGTTGCCTGTTATTGAGCTTGTATCGAGCTTGACGGCGATGTCTCCTAGATAAAAGGATTTGTCCGCCTTAAAGCCTTTGGGGCTACCAATACTTAATCCGGTAAGCGCGGCTTTGCCCGTTGAAAGAGTCATGCTTACTTTGTCGAGCGTTACGTCCGTTTGAGTTGCCGCCGTGCCGTATTTTTCGATTGCCGATCGAACTATATTTGCTTTCAGAAAAAAGACGCCTGTTCCCAAAAGCACAATGAAAAGCGCGACACCAATCAGAATTTTCTTCAGCATGTGAGCCTCCAAGGAAAAACCGTAATGCGGGATTTCAGCCTAGGCTTGCTTTTGCTCGACGGCAAGGTCGCCTTGATAATACCTTGCCGGATGTCGCTTATTGCCGTTTACAGAATCGGTAAATTGGTAGAGATTCCCGGTGATTCCTTGTTCCCGGCGCATCATGACATTTGTGATTTCCGAAATTGCGAAAGACTATGAACAGCGGTTTACCCGCGCCGGTATTTTAAAACCGCAGCAAGAAGTCTATTATATTTTAAAGAAAATTCTGGGAGACAAAACGGAAATCGATCGGGAATGCAGAGATGCTCTTGAACGCGCCCTGAATTTGCGCGAACAGAGAATGCCCATAGAAAGAATTTTTGGGGTTACGGATTTTTGCGGGCTTTCTTTGCACACGGCAGAGGACGTTTATAAACCCTATCCGGAGACGGAAGACCTCGTTCACTATGCACTGTCCACCCTTGGCGACGAAAGAAAAAATATCCGCATTCTCGATCTTGGCACAGGAACGGGGTGCATCCTTCTTTCTCTTCTGAAGGCTTTGCCGGAATCCTCGGGCGTCGGAATTGATCTCAATGAGAAAGCGCTGGATGTGGCCAGAGAAAACGCAAGAGAGAACCAGCTCTTCGACAGAGCCGAATTTAAAATCGGAAATTGGAGCGAAGACCTAACCGAAAAATTCGATTTGGTTATTTCCAATCCGCCTCGTGCGCCGACGGAATTCATTCCAAACCTTCTTCCCGAAATGCGTAATTATGACCCCCCGATTTCGTTGGACGGCGGCGCCGATGGCTTGGACTTTATCAGGAAAGTTGCAGCAGATTTTGACCGGCTGTCGCAAAGCAAAGCTTTGTGCCTGTGCCAGCTTGGGGCTATTTATGCTTCCGAGGTCGTTCAGATATTTGAAAAAGCAGGTTTTTCCGACGTAAGAGTCATGGGCAATTATGCCGGAGAGCCGTGCTGTCTCGTCGTTAAAAAGGGTTTCAGCGTTTCTCCTTTCCAATGGGTTAACGACCATATTTGGAAGAGATTTTTTGGTTAGTGCGAATCCCCCGCCTTTATCGAACGCCGGAAAATTTTTAGCCTTATCTAGGCGTTAGAGCCTTTTTCTGCCGGATTAACCTAATATTTAAGTGATTAGGGTATGGTAAGGCATTGGAAAAAATAATTTTATTATCGGATTGATACTATGGTTGCGCATAAAACCCGGATTATCGATGGCGTCCTTGAAAGAGCCGCTCTTGGCTCGCTTGCCGACGTCGTAAGAGCCCTTGAATTGGGGAACACGCGCATTGGACCCGTCAGATCGGAAAAGCTTGTTTTTTCCGATCCTGAATCGGCTCAATCGCTGCGCGACGTTTTTTTGGAATCTCCGGATCGCGTTTCTTCGTCTTACGCAACGCTGAAAGTGCGTCAGCAAAATCATGTGGAATTAATTTTCGAGGCTCTTCAAAAAAATCGCAGCGTCTCGGAAGATGAAGCCCCCTGCTCGGTGTGCATCCGCCTTCTCGATGCGCCTGTCAAAGAAATCCTGAAGCACGATATTCCGCATATGTCCATTGTCACCCGCCTCGCGCTAAATGCATCGGAACGCGGCGTGCAATTGGGGCTGAGCAAGCCGACGCTATATATAAATCAATTAGAGGCCATTTTTGCGGCGTATAAAACCTATAAGAATAAGTATGCGGATAAGGCCGGCATCGGGCTTGAGATTATGGTTCCGACTGTCGAGACCCTGAGGGAATTGTTGGCCGTCAAGAAAATGGCCGAGGACGCGGCTAAACTCCATGGATTTGAGAAAGTTGATTACAAATTCGGCATGCTTCTGGAAACAGCCGAAGCCAGCAAGCATATCGGCGAGCTGGAAAAAGAGGCCGATTTCATCGACAGGATTTCAGATAGTTTACCCCGCGTTGATCTTGGAGATTCGCTGTCCCTTAATGATACAGGAAGAACAAATAGCCCTAAGGATGAGCGGGGGTTAAAATCGGGCATTTCTTCCAAAGAACCGCCCGTAGCCGACTTATCCGCTGCGGAGGTAAAAAGCGCAGGAGAATCAATGCCGTGAAAGTAATTCGGCCATTTAAACTGAAGCTTAATTATGATAGAATAGGTTTGTGGTAGGGTCTGTATTTGCAAGGAGAGATTACGATGTCGAATGGCATGATTAATATGGCGAGCGGCGATAGCGGGAAGATGGTTCTTGAAACGGAACTCACCGCCGAACAAAAGTCTGCGCTGCAAATCGCCCTGAACAAACACAGCGCTAACGGCACGTTTGTAAACCTTGAAGCAGGCAAGAGGTGGTCTGTTAAGCGGCTGAAAGCCTACAAGCCTCTCCCCGGCGAAGGTCTGGCAAAGAGAGCTCTCCACAAGCACGCCAACGCCGCTGATATCCATTTATATAGTTCATATAACCCCATCGATCACATTAATGGAGATATCAGATTTCCGCTTGGGTATCTCGATAATGAGGACGGTTGTTTTTACACCTCATTAGGGGGATGCGACCCATACGCTCAGCTTCAAATCAATCCGAATAACGGCCAAATGAAGGTTCACTATTTTACGGATAAACGCGTTTCCGATCAGGGTCGGAAAAATTTTGCCGCGGGCGTTGCAGGTTTTGCTCAGGATGCCTACAGGGAAAAGATGGGCATTGATTCAACCGGCCCAGAAGCGGCTGCTTTGGTCGCGTTAGGCATTTTGCCAACGGACAAGAGAACGTCGCCCGGCAGCAAGCAGAAACCCGAAAATACTTTTGATATCGCACGCGTGAACATCGATGTTTCCGGATCGGATGCTTTAAACTTGGCGATGTATAAAGCGCTCTTTGAACGCCATAAAAATGGCCTCAGCAAGGGCGACCTGATTAAGGTCACAGGATTTGAGCCGAGCGATGCTCAGCTGACGAGTATTGGCATGACTCCCAAAGACGTGCAGGATTGGAAAGGTCAGGTCAAGGCGGTAGAGACGGCGGAGAGCGCGCAAACGGCCAGAGTTGCCAAGGAAGCCGAAGACGCTAAAATGGAGCCGCTTTTGAAAGAGATGAGAGAAGGAAATCGTTTAAGTCGGGAACTTTTGAAGGTTATTTCAGGTGTAGTTCCTCCAAAACCTCAGCCCGGCACGCCTCCGAACAATCAGAATCCGCAGCCGACGGTACAAAAAAAGTCTTTTCCAAAATTGCCTATAGCTTAAGGCGATGCCTAAAAGAAAAGCCCCCGTCAGGGGGCTTTTTTTATGGTGCACTTGATTACCCGCCCGCCTTCCGGCTTCGCCCAAGAGGGCTACGCCGGACAAGTCGCGCCGCCTTGTCCGCCGAAGCTTTTGGCGCAGGCGGATCGCCCTGCCCCTCGCGACTTATTATTTTTTATAGCCGCTCGGGTCATGAACTCATGGGAGCCCTTCACCATCTCCGAACAAACCATTAAACAAGGGGGCTTTCGCCCCCTCGTTTAATGGTGCCGTTGGAGAGGATTGAACTCCCGACCTTGGCTTTACGAAAGCCCTGCTCTACCGCTGAGCTACAACGGCGGATATATCCGCTTAGACAGGCGTTTGCTCTTAAAGGCTTCCCGCTGTTTCGTCAACGAATTTTGGCATCATCCTGCTGTTGCCTTACGAACAATCCTCGCTTATACCTCGCTGACCCATTATCAGGAGACTCATTGATATGCCTTACGTTGTTACAGAAGCCTGCATCCGCTGCAAATACATGGATTGCGTCGAAGTGTGCCCCGTCGACTGTTTTTACGAGGGTCAAAACATGCTGGTCATTAACCCCGATGAGTGCATCGATTGCGGCGTTTGCGAGCCGGAATGCCCGGCAGTAGCCATTCTTTCCGATACGGATCCCCGCGCCGAGAAATGGGCGCCCGTCAACCGCGAATTCTCCGCCAAATGGCCCAATAGCACCCATAAGAAGGCTGCGCCTGCGGACGCCGATTCAATGAAGGATGTTCCCGATAAGTACGCTAAGTTCTTCAGCGACAAGGCTGGCGAGTAACATTTATTAATAAAATACGACTCTGAGTTGATACTTCTTGGAATAACCGTTAATAACTGGCCGACTCATTGTCCTCCAACGTATTGTTATACAACAATATACACACATAATTACGTGAAAGTTTTGTAATAATCCCTAATAAATGGTATACGTAGACTCGGCGCTGGGCAAATCGCCGTAACTAAGCAAAGGAAATTTGGGCTTCAAAGGGAAGAAAGATTGTTTCGCTTCCGTTTTGTTGTTTGCCTCTGTTTTGTCACGATGATGTGTCAGAAGTGCGCGTTCGGAGTTTATGGAAAGCAAGGGGTTCAAGCAAATGGCTGAGAAGTTAGAATTCAAGAAGGGCGATTTCGTCGTTTATCCCGCTCATGGTGTTGGTCGTATTGAAGGCGTCGATGCGTTCTCCGTTTCAGGTCAGGACGTTATGTTGTATTCGATTTGCTTTGAGCAAGACCGCATGCGTTTGAAGGTTCCCGTTTCCAAAGCCAAGACTTCGGGTCTTCGCCGTTTGTCTTCGCGCGACCGCATTAAGGAAGCTTTGTCCACCCTTCAGGGGCGTTCGAAGATTCGCCGCGTGATGTGGAGCCGCCGCGCGCAGGAATATGAATCTAAGATCAATTCGGGCGATCCCGTTTCGATCGCCGAAGTCGTGCGCGATTTGCATCGCGGTTCGGATCAGCCGGAGCAGTCTTACAGCGAACGCCAGATTTATCAGGCCGCACTGGAACGTCTGGCTCGCGAGCTGGCCGCCGTCGAAAAGATCGATCAGGAAAAGGCGACCACGAAGCTGGAAACCGTTCTGACGAAGGAACGCGAAAAGAAGGCTGCCTAAAAGTTTTTGAGTAGAGGCTAGGAAAAGAGCGGAGCTTAATTATAGGGCTCTGCTCTTTTTTTGTTTTTCTCAGGTTATAGGTTGAGTCATTTTGGATTTATTAATATCGAGCGTTAACCGTTTTTCTCAAACCATAGTTTAAAAAAACGCGTTTAATTTGGACTGTAGGCTGTGAAAATGGGCATTCTCTCAGGCTATAGCTTGTGAGACAGGCTATGGGTTGAATGTAGGGAATATGACTTCAAGAATTGGATGAGCCTGACTTATGACCCCTCCCGCAGGGGGAGGGGAAAAGAGTCATTTGCCGCGCGGACGCGCGGCGCTGGATTCCCGCTTTCGCGGGAATGACGAAGAAAAAAGCGGGAATGACGAAGAAAAAAAAGCGGGGATGACGGTGGTTAGGTGCCGCGGCCGCCGACTGTCATTTGGTCGAGGCGCAGGGTCGGTTGTCCCATGCCGCAGGGAACGCTTTGGCCAGCCTTGCCGCAATAGCCAATCCCCTTGTCGAGCGCCACGTCGTTGCCGATCATGCTGATGCGCTTGAGGGCCTCTGCCCCGGAGCCGACCAAGGATGCGCCTTTGATGGGACGGCCTATTTTCCCGTTCTCGATTTCATAAGCTTCGCTGGCCGTAAAGACGAATTTTCCCGTCGTTATATCGACCTGCCCGCCGCCGAAGTCCGGCGCGTAGATTCCTTTTTTGACTGAGGCGATGATTTCGTCCTTCGTATAATTACCCCCGCGCATGATGGTGTTCGTCATTCTGGGTATGGGTTGGCAGGCGAAGCTTTCGCGCCGCCCGTTGCCCGTCGGCTTGACGCCCATCAAGCGGGCGTTGAGCCTGTCTTGCATGTAACCGACTAAACGTCCGTCCTCAATGAGGGGCGTGCAGGATGTCGGCGTGCCTTCGTCATCGATGCTGAGCGAGCCGCGCCTTTGCTCCATCGTGCCGTCGTCAACAATGTTGACGCCTTTCGCCGCTATCTGTTGCCCCATGAGTTCGGAAAATACCGACGTTTTTTTGCGGTTGAAGTCTCCTTCCAAGCCGTGGCCTATCGCTTCGTGCAGCAAGACCGCCGGCCAGCCCGCGCCTACGACAACCGTCATTTCCCCCGCAGGGGCTTCGATAGCATCGAGATTGACGAGCGCTTTGCGCAGGGCTTCGTCCGACATATGTTGCCATTCGGACGGGTCGAACCAGCGCGCATATTCGGCGCGGCTTCCGCCGCCGGATGATCCCGATTCCATGCGGTCGCCGTCGCGTACGACAACCGAAACGCTGAGCCTTACGAGGGGGCGAACATCGGCAGCGCGCCAGCCCCCTGCCCTTAAGATTTGGATGGCTTGCCAGCTTGCACCCAGAGAAACACTGACTTGATGGACGCGGGGATCTCGTGCGCGAACATAGGCGTCTATTTGTTGAAGCAGGCTGATTTTGTCTTCGAAGCTTTTTCCCAAAAGCGGATTGGCGTCGTCGTAAAGATGGCGGTTTGTGCCTATGGGCGCCGCGCTCATGATGCCTCCATGACCCGCTTGCACCGTGCGGACGGTTTCCGCCGCGCGGCGGATGGCTTTTTCGTCCATTTCAACCGCGTAGGCAAAGCCCGTCGTTTCCCCAGACACCGAACGCAGGCCGAAGCCCTGCGTCGTGTCGAAACTCGCGTTCTTGAGCTTGCCATCATCGAAGACGAAGCTTTCGGACTGGCGGTATTCGAGGAACAGTTCGCCGTCGTCCGCGCCGACCAGCGCGTCATCGACCGCACGTTCAACGCCCGCGCGGTTCATGCCGGTTTGGCCGAAAAAGAGATCGTCGGTGAGGGAGAGAGAGGTCATAGGATTCCGCGCCCTAAAAAGAAAGAGTCAAGCTACGCGACTCTGATAGGGGTTTCAAGTTGTTGCGGCAGGTGATAATAGGGGTAACTTGCTTTAAAAATCGGAGAAACGATGACCGCCCCTTTTACCAAAGATACGCCCGTGACGGACGAGGTTTTGAACGTCCTCGCCCTTACGGCTACGAAGACCCTTTCTTCGGTTGCAGAAGACGGCTTTTTCGCCAAACTGAGCGACCGCGACTTTATGCGGGTTGCGGTTCTGCTTGCCAAGAAAAGCTACAATGAGGGCGGGTGCCCTATCGGCGGCGTCATTATCGACAACAAGACGCGGCGGATTATCGGCAAGGGGCATAATACCCTTGTGCAGGATAACGATCCATACAATCACGGTGAGACATCGGCCATTCGCGACGCCGGACGGGTGGATTTCAGCGCGACGACGATTTTCACGACGCTGAGCCCGTGCGACATTTGCGCGACGCTTATTTACATGCGCGGTTTTAGCCGCGTCGTCGTCGGTGACGTGACGAACGCTTCGGGCAATGAGGACATGGTGCGCGGCAAGGGCATTAAGGTCGATATTCTGGAAGACCCTGTCGGCATCGCTTTGTACGCAAAATACAGGGCTGAAAAGCCCGATCTGGATATTGAGGATTGGAAGGGCTTGGCTGCGGTCAGGAAAGCTAAGGGAACATAGGGCGTCCTTATTTAATTGCTCTATTTATTTTAATAAATCAGCCCTTATCAAGGCCTTTTTTCTTTGTTGAAACTATTACCATTTGATAGTTTTTGCTCCAAGAGGATGCTTTGCTTAAGTAGGCGGTGTTCCTATTTTTATAGATATTTTAAAACGTTTTTATTGAGATTGAAAAATGATTGGCCTGCCCGAAATCAGATTTAACGGAAAAACTCCCTTTGAGATGAGCGAGGCCGAGAGGCTTGAGACCGCTATGCGCCTTGTGATCAGGGGCAAGGCTTACGAATACGGGCATACGGAAATTCCACAGGATTTCGGGCTTGCGACAAGTACTTATAAGCAGGCCGCGGATTTGGACGGCCCTGACTGCCTCTTTCACCTCAGCAAGCTTTATCTGAAGAGGTGCCGCGGAACATCCGACGATCAGGGCTATATCAGAGAGGATATAGCTCTTACCGCTTTCTCCTATTTCGCGCCTGAAATAATCAAAGCGCCTGAGGTTGCTTTCGCTTTCGGTTTGCTGTTCGAGCATGTCGGGCTTCGCGCTCTGCAGAATCCGGCGGCGCGCGCGATGAACGGCGATCAATACCTGTCATGGGCGGCCACATATTTTTATAGGGGATCCGTGCTGCCGGATGCCCACGGATACGACGCGCGCGCCAAGTGCGCGAAGGCGCATAAGAGTTTAAATGAGCGCGGGTATGGCGCGGAGGCCAAGTCGAAACCTACACCTGTTCCCTTACGCCGCTTGATGATCAGGCTTCTTCCATCACATCTTTTACCTTGCCTGCGAGTTGCTTGAGCGTGAAGGGTTTGGGGAGGAAGTAGATGGTCTCCCCGGACGTAAACTGCTCGCGCAGGCGGTCTTCTGTGTAGCCGGAAACAAAAATAACCTTAATCTTCGGCCATTTTTCGCGCACGTGCTTGTACATCGTCGGCCCGTCCATTTGCGGCATGACGACGTCGGAGACGATGAGATCGACCTTATCGCCTTCATTTTTTAGCACTTCTATCGCTTCTTCGCCGCTGCGCGCCTCAAGGATGTTGTAGCCCTTGTTGCGCAACGCCCGCGACGAGAACACCCGGACGGCGTCTTCGTCTTCGACCAAAAGAATGGTGCCCGCGCCGGTTAAATCGGGCCCTGGCTTGTCGTCATCGTGCACATCTTCGGCTTTGACCTCTTCTTCGGCCGCCGTTTTAACATAGACCGGCAGATAGACGGTCAGCTTGGTGCCGACCCCTACCGTGCTTTCAACGCCGATAAACCCGCCTGTTTGACGCACGATGCCGTAAACGGTCGATAGCCCAAGCCCCGTGCCGGAGCCGATTTCCTTCGTCGAGAAGAACGGCTCGAAGATACGTTGCAAGTTTTCAGGCGGAATGCCGATGCCGAGATCCGCAATTTCGATGGCCACATAATTCCCCGGAGGCATGTCGTCCTGCCCCCGCATCACATGCATTTCCTGCTTGTGGTTGCGCGTGTGAATCGTAACCGTTCCGCCGTTCGGCATAGCGTCGCGCGCGTTGACGACCAGATTGATGATGACTTGTTCCAACTGACCCTGATCGACTTTAACAAGACCGACGTCGCGGCCATGAACCATTTCGAGGCGGATTTGCGCGCCAATCAGCCGGCGCAGAAGATTGGTCAATTCCGACAAGACGTCCGCAAGACTTAATATCTTGGGCTGCATGGTTTGCTGGCGCGAAAAAGCCAACAGCTGGCGCACCAGATTGGCGGCGCGGTTGCCGTTCTGCTTGATCTGCATAATGTCGTTGAAGCTTTGATCGCCAGGCTTGTGCCGTTGCAACAACAAATCGCAGAAGCCGATCATGGCCGTCAGAAGATTGTTGAAATCGTGAGCGATGCCTCCCGCCAACTGGCCGATGGCCTGCATTTTTTGAGATTGGGCAAACTGGATTTGCAGATGCTTTTGATCCGTCGCATCGATGAAGTAGAGCATCAGCCCGCTTTGTTCTTCCGTTCCCGTCAATTCCTTGCTGACAAGCCCAAAGCGTTTGACGAACACTTGCGTGATGATCTCGCGATCACCCGCCATTTTAACTTCAAGCGGTCTGGTTTGATCATTTCCGTTCAATACCTCGGCCAACTTATCCATCATGTCCTTGCGATCGGACGGATATATAAGTTCCGACAGGCTTGTCCCTATAATGCCCCCACGCGGGCGGTGCATTATCCCGTGGAATGCGTGATTGCATTCCATAACCGTGTACTTCCCGTCGACCAGCAAGATGCCGATGGGCGCTTCGGCAAACAGCCTTTGGAAGCGGTGTTCCGACACCGACAGGGCTTGTTGCCATTCGCGTTCCGGCGATTGGTCGCGCACGACAGAGCGCGTGCGCAACGATTTGCCGTTTTCCTCTAATATAACGGATTGCGTAATGGCGACCGGAAACAACGTACCGTCGCGGCGGCGCATGACCACTTCGCCCATGACTTCGCCCTGAGGGCCCGACGTTATCGCATGCGCGGCGACGCCTTTCGGCGGATCGCGCAAAACGTCATGCAGGCGAACATCGCCTTTAATCAGCTCTTCCGGCGTTACCTGCAGCCATTCAGCCAACGTCTTGTTCACAAATCGGAACAGCCCGTGCTGATCGACCGAATAAATACCGACGGGCGCGTTGGCCATAAAATCGACGAGCTTGGCTTGCTCGTCGTGCATGGCTTTTTCCATGCGGCGGCGTTCGCTGATGTCGTCAAAGCGCCAATGAAAAAAATTTGCGTAACCTTCGAGCGGGCGCGCCACGATGCGCCGCCACTCGATGACTTTGCCGCCGCGCACAATCGGAAGCTCGGCGATGCCCGCGTGGCCTTTTTGAAGCGAGGTGCGAATTTGGTTGAACTCGTTGATAATAGCGGGCGTCGACGAAAAACGCGACGCCAGCGCCGTTTCCGCGTTCTGTCCGCCTATATCGATCCATCCGCGAAAAGCCCTGTTCGCCAAAACGAGATTGCCTCGTTCATCGGTGATCAGTTGCGGCGTCAATACGCTGTGAAAGGCTTCGCGCAGGAGAAACTCCTGACGGCTTTCGGGGCGCGCGCGCTTGGAGAGGCGCCACGTCGTTCCCGCCACGCCGAAAAGCATGAAGGCGATGAGAGAATCAATCCCTATCGCGAGGCCGCCAGAAACCAGATGCGGCACGAGGATGGCCAATGTCCCCAAACCCGTCATGGCGGCAATGCCCCATAAGGCTGAGGGAACAACGCTTTCGGACATATTTTCCGACCCCTGTTTCTTTAACGGAAGGGGTTTTGTTTCTGATGTTTGTGTTTCGGTCATAAAAGGTAATGTCGCGATTCTATTGTCGTCTCGGGGCAAATTATCGTTGAAGATTCTTCAACTGCGGAACAATACGAACCTCCTCTTAACAGGGTCTTAACGCCTGATTTTATAGGGTTCTTTTGCATCTTTTTTCTGATTTTCAGGTGTTTTTTTGGGCGCAAAAAGAGTGTCCGTTTAGAATCAGTCGGGCTAAATGCAGGTTGACTTTCACGCATCAAAGCGTCAAAACAACGCCTCTTCTCGGCATTATTTGATATCTGCCGATTGTTTGGTGTCGCGGGGTGGCTTGTCCTCCGAAGCCCGAAGGGCGTAGGAGGAAGCAGCCCGCCCCCGGCTTTCGCCGGGGCAGGCTCCGCCTTTGCGAAGCAAAGGCGTAAGTTTGAGAAGCTACCGGGCTCATAATCGCCGGTAGTTGTTTGGTATCGCGGGGTGGAGCAGCCCGCCCTAGCCTTTGCGAAGCAAAGGCGTAAGTTTGAGAAGCTACCGGGCTCATAATCGCCGGTAGTTGTTTGGTATCGCGGGGTGGAGCAGCCCGGTAGCTCGTCAGGCTCATAACCTGAAGGTCAGAGGTTCAAATCCTCTCCCCGCAACCAATTCTTAGAAAAAGCGCCCCATTCGGGGCGTTTTTTCTAAGAACCGATTGGATTGATTTGAATCTATGAAGGAATAGGTTCATGACCCGCCTTCGCTATAGGCGTTCCAATCAAGTTTTTACCATTCAAGAGAGCAAACCAAATCGGATTCCGCATAAATTTTCTTTCTAAGCGAAGAGAAAAATTTGCGGAATGACGGCAATAGGTTTGGTCATACATATAAAAGTTGTTTGAAACGGCGTAAAACTTCGGCAAAGCATTCAACGAGCCGCAAGCCGGTTTCTCAGGAATTTTTTGGCGGGGATTTCGAAATACTTATAACTAAAGTGCGAGACCGTTATCGTGACCAGCACAAAAACAACCGCCAGCGGGATTGTTCTTTCCAGCTCTATCCCCGCTTTTTCGGTGACGCGCAGGAGTTTGGGAACGAGCATGATGATAAACATATGCCAGAGATAAAATCCGTATGAGTATTCTCCGCTCTTTTTTAGGATAAGCCTCAACACGTTATTGGCCGGGGTCGAGGTTGTCGCAAAACAACAGATCATGATCAGGCTGATCCCATAAAACCCAATTTCGCAAAATGGATTACTTGAAATCGACTTCACAAAAACCGTCACGCATAACGCTCCCAGCGTCGCAATTATTCCCGGCACTATTTTCCCCGAATGAACGGGCACCACAAGCGCCGCCAACCACCCTGCCGTAAAGCAAAACAGCCCTGTGACATAGTGCTGCTTAAAAATGCCACATATCCATTGGGTTTTTGGGTAAATCGCCCCGCCGTTCAACTGAACCAAGACAAATAATATCACGACCGCCGATATGGCTAATCCCTTTATCCATTTCCGCCTCGGCATAAAGAGAAAGAACGCCCACAGGCTGCACCACATCTCGACGCTGATGCTCCACGACGGCCCGTTAAAGAATTGGTGGCCTCCGAAAAGCATTTGAGTCAACGTGATGGTTTCCAGAATTTCCACCACGCCGCCGCCTTTGAATACGTCAAACGAAGGCGCCGCTCCTGTTTTGAATTTATAATAGGCTCCTGCCGCAACCATCAGAAAGCACAACACGTTCGTGAGGATATAAAGGGGATAGAGGCGCGCCAGCCTTAACCCGACATAGCTGCGAAATGTCAGGCTGCGCTTTTGTATCTGCTTGCGGTAGGCATGCGTTAAAACAAAGCCGGACAGCATGAAGAAAAAACCGACCCATAGGCCGCCCGCAACAGGAAGTTTGTAAAAAGCAAAATCCCTGAAATGAACAAAGGCTATGACGAGCGCCGCAAGCCCGCGCAGGCCGTCCAGATATAGGAAATGTTGCGTGTTGCCTAATGCCGCCCCTTTGGATTGATTGAGATTTGTTTGGATAGGCATTTTTCTCTTACGCATCTTTTCGTGTGCCAATGACCATAGCAACACATCAGAAAGCATTCCAGCTTTAAGCTGCCCTATTCTCAGGGCTAATTATGGAAATTGATGCCTATCGCCAAACGTGATAAAGATTCGCTTAGAACCTCTCACATATACAGGTGGCCAATGCAAAACATAAAATTCTCTACGGCGATGATCCTCTCGTTCGGCTTGCTTTTGGGATGCGCGCAGTCCTATCAACCTATCGTCGATATGAAGGGCGTCAATAGCGCCAAGTACCAACGGGATTTGGCGGAATGCCGCCAGTATGCCGAACAAGTTGACGTTGGCGGCGACGCTGCCAAGGGAACGCTTGTCGGAGCCGGACTTGGCGCCGCTTTAGGCGCTGCTGTCGGCGCCATCGGCGGTAATGCCGGAACCGGAGCTGCGACGGGCGCGATTGTCGGCGGAGCCGGCGGTGCAGCAACGAGCGGCGGGGGTGCGGCCGTAAGCCAGAAGAGCATCATCAATAAATGCTTGTCCAGACGCGGCTATAGCGTATTGAATTAGGACAAGCTCAAAGCCTAAAAAAAGCCCCCGATGGATTGGGGGCTTTTTTGTTTTTTCCGCAGATCAAACCTAAATTACATTTTGGTGCAAGCGATCGAACCGTAAGCGACTCCCGCATAAGGATTGTCACGCGTACCTACGTGATAACAGCCCGTGCATGACGGCATGCCTGAGTACACCCCTACGCAAGTTACTGGGCCTCTAGAGGGCCCCGATGGGCATGGGGCATTAGGACAAAGGTATGTTGCGCTCGGAGCAGATGGCGTCGGTGTAGGCGCTGGAGTCGAAGGAGTAGCGGCGGCACTTGTCATCGCTTTCCAGACTCTTCCGCCGCTGTCGCTGTTCAAGCATGCAACAACATTTTTGCCGTCCTTGTCGAGCATCGAGGTGCCAAGCGTGAACGCATTGCACGAGTTCGGAGTTGTGGAATTATAGCAAGTCCTGGCTTTTGGATCGCACTCTACCGCTTTTGCGGCCATCGGAAGCGAGCCGCACACGAGGCCAATCGTGACGGCGATTAAAACAGATGTTGTGTGGCGCATGGGCGCTCTCCTTTTATTAGAGGCAAATTACCTTTGCTAGGTTTAGAAATATTATATTAACAACTGATAAATTTGGTTTTTTTGAAGTATTGCTTGGTGTTTATTTGCGGTTTTTATGATTATCATTACATCAAAATTCTCTTTTGTTTTCAACATAAAAAAAAGAAAATGGGATCCCCGCCTTCGCGGGGATGACGGTTAGTTCATTTGAATGGATTTTGTTCTAAATCAGCGTTGCAGCGCTTTTGCCGTGGCCAAGGTTTCGATAGTTTCTATGGTATTAAATTCCGGCGCGAGGCTGTCGTACGTTTCAAATTTCCCGAAAGCGCGTTTGGCCGGATTTTTTCCCATATACCCGCCGTGAACGGGATAAATAAAATTCACGCCTCTTTGCGCAAAAAAAGTATCGAGCGTTTGAAGCATCGATTTTTGTTCTTCGGCGCTGAGGTTCTGGCTGAAGCTCGCCAGAGGCGAGACGTCAAGCGACCAGTCGATAAACGCAAAAATCGGAATGTCGCCGTAGGCTTGCCGGATGCCCGCAAGTTTTGCGTCCCATTCCCTGGCATCGAGTTGCTTTTGATCCATTTCCTTTGCCGAGGGAGTCACGGTTACAAAGTCAGGTTGCAATCGCGGCGATAGGGTCAAGAGGGAGTCTTCGCCCTGCCCCCACGTTCCGACCAGAATATATTTCCCCCTATCCGCGCCATACCGGCGGATATCGTCAATGATTTTCACGGCTGCGCCGTAGGATTCTTTGACGGCGGGATGATGGGTGTCGTTCGTTGCATTAAAAAATAACTTTGTTTGGGACAGAAGGCCGTCGATCCACAGCGCGTCCGCGCCGAGGTCTATTTGTTTCTTTGCCAGATTGATGAGGAGAGATTGAAACTCCGAATTTGTAATGTCTGGTGCGTAGGCCGTCGCCAGACGGCGGTCGTAGGGATGGACATCGCTGCCGGAAAGGCGCGCCTGAACTTCTTCTTTTGTCGAGCCTTTATCACGCAGGATCACGTTCCATTTACGGGGATCCAGCGCCATCGCCCATGTTTCATCGGGCGAATAGACCCTGCCCGACATGGGGTCGACCTCGATTTTTGATACATGCTGCGCGGGAAGAGAGCCGCAGAAAAGGAGCGACGGGTTTTCTCTTTTGATTCCGGCGATCCATTCCCTTAACACGTCGTAGCTTTTTCCCGTTTTTCTTATTCTCTCGGTCAGACGATCGATCCCCTCTTCGCGCGCCAGAGAATGAAGTTGCGGGGGGATGCGATCGGGAGAATCCACAATCGGTTCATCTTTCCAGAAGCCCCTGAATAGGAAATCCGCGCGCGTTGCCTTGAGGATGGCGTTCGTTTCTTCAAGGCTTCGCTTTATTTCAACGCCGTCCGTGACGTTTTCATAAACGAGGCCGACTTTGACGCGGGAGAGCGCGGCGCGGGAGTCTTCGGATGTGTCCGCGCGCGCGGGGAGGCTGCACAAGGAGAACAAGAAGAATGCGCATATGAATAAGTGAAATTGTCTGATCATCACGCCCTTCTTAGAAAGAAAAAAGGGATAAGCCAAACGGCCAACCCCTCCCCTAACCCCTCCCTCAAGGGGAGGGGAAAGATTTTAGTGCTTATGGCGGAGGTAGTTTTCGACAAGGGTTGGGGCGGGCGAAGTGCTGTCAATGACACTGTCGTGGTAGTCCTTTTTCTTTTTCCGGTTTTCTATTCTGTGCCATGCCCGTTCGTGGAAGAAGAAAGCGACGACCTGAACGCAAGGTTCGACCATGCCGATCGCCAAGGCCACGCGCCAACTGCCGCTCAGCAAATAAGCAACGGCTATCGCGATGGTCATGTGCATGACGCCGTAGCTTAAAGATTTCAGAAAGGTCTTTTTTATCGACACGGCTGTTCTTCGTTTATTTTCTTTTCTTTTTTACCGCTGGGAGGGCTTCCGGCGTTGGCTTTGTTTCTTTGTATTCTTCCCAGCCGATGCTTCGCCCTATATCCCACAGGCGATCCGCCGTATCGCTGGCGAGCTTCTTCCACCTGTCGGCTTCGCTTTGCGCGTGTTGGGAGGCTTGTTCTAAATCAAAGGCGCGTCGGCGCCAGAAATCCAATTGAAAGTCCTGCGTCTGTAGCTGGGATTTGTAATCCTCAACCTGCTGGCGCAGATGATGGATTTGAGATTCCATATACTCGCGGCCGCCGGTCAAAAACGAGAACACACCCGGCGATTTGACTTTGGTATTGGTCGACACGGCTCGGGCCAAATCCCCAAAGCTAAGCCCGTCGCGCAAAAGCAGTTGGCGGGCTTTGCGGACGGCAACAACCGCCTCGCCTTCGTGGTTTGAATCCGCCAAGGCAAGGATCTTGTCGAGCTGTTCAGGTGCGCGTTTATCCATCGCGCGACCTTATACCAAACTACCAATGAAAGCATCCACGCCGTCTGACTTCACTCGCTCTGCGCCTCGCCTGTCGCTTGCCGGGCTAAGCGGATTGTTTATAAACGTTTTTTCAGTCCGGCGAGCGACAGGCTCCTCGCAACCGCTCGTGACCCACGCGAGTCACTTCAAGCGTTTGTCGGTATTACATAGGTTTGCCTGATTCGCAAAGACCGGCGCCCCACCGCGTACAGAAAGATAAATTAAGAGTACCAAATCGGATTCCGCCTCACCTTCGCTAAAGCTTCCGTCGGGGACACAATAAAAATGGGCTTCAACGCCCCCTTTAAAATAGGGAACAGAGCCTTCAGCCCATTTTATTGTGTCCCCCGTGCTTTGCCGATTGCATAACCGTACATCCCCATTATAGTCGTCGGATAATCAATTCTCAGATCAAGGAACATAACTTGAAGGCTCTTAATAGTCTGGTTATCTCAGGGCGCGAAGTGCTGCCCCTTATCGAAGGCGGAAAAGGCATCAATGTCTCAACCGGCGCAAGCTCGGGCGCTTGGGCCGCTACCGGAGGCATCGGAACCTTTTCCGGCGTCAATGCCGACAGTTACGACAAGCAAGGAAACGTCGTTTCTCAAATTTACCACGGAAAGACGCGTAAGGAGCGCCACGAAGAGCTTATCGCTTTCGGCATTAAGGGCGGCATCGCGCAAGCTCAAAGAGCGCACGAGATTTCCGGCGGCAAGGGTCGCTTGCATATGAACGTCCTGTGGGAAATGGGCGGTTGCGAGCAGATTCTGACCGGCATTTTGGAAGGCGCTAAGAACCTTATTCACGGCATCACCTGCGGCGCAGGAATGCCGTATCGCGTGGCGGAACTCGCCGAAAAATTCGGCGTTTACTATTATCCCATTGTTTCCTCGGCACGCGCCTTCCGTGCTTTGTGGCTGCGCGCTTACAACAAGCACCGCAGCGGCCTCGGCGGCGTCGTTTATGAAGACCCGTGGCTTGCGGGTGGGCATAACGGGCTGTCCAACAGCGAAGACCCCTTGAGACCCGAAGACCCCATGCCGCGCGTTATGGCTTTGCGCGCTCAGATGAACGAATACGGATTGAACGACGTTCCCATCATCATGGCGGGCGGCGTCTGGTGGATTTCGGATTGGGAGCATTGGCTCGACAATGCGGAAATCGGCCCTATCGCGTTCCAGTTCGGCACGCGCCCCCTCCTCACCAAAGAAAGCCCCATTTCCGATGCGTGGAAAAAGCGGCTTTTGACCCTGAAAAAGGGCGACGTGTTTCTCAACAGGTTTTCGCCGACGGGTTTTTATTCTTCCGCCGTCAATAATGCTTTTATAGAAGATTTAAAGGCGCGTTCCGAAAGGCAGGTTGCCTACACTCACGAGGCCGTGGGCGCTCATACCGAAAGCTTTCAGGTCGGCGTTGTCGGCAATCCCGTGTTTCTGACGGCCGGCGATACGGCTCGCATCAAGGCATGGCAAGCCCAAGGCTTTACCAAAGCCTTGCGCACTCCTGACAGCACGCTTGTGTTTATTACGCCGGAAACAGCCAGGGATATTTTGAAAGATCAGTCCAGTTGCATGGGTTGTCTGTCGGCATGCCAGTTTTCGAATTGGTCGCAAAACGAGGCCGGAACCACGGGGCGTATGCCCGATCCGCGCTCATTCTGCATTCAGAAAACGTTGCAGAAAGTTAGCCATACCGACGATTGCGAAAACGCGTTGATGTTTTCGGGGCATAACGCCTATCGATTTGCGGATGACCCCTTTTATGCCAACGGATTCATTCCTACGGTAAAACAATTGGTTGAACGAATAGCGACGGGGTATTGATGACCACGACGCCTGTTTTCTTTCTGATCGCAGGCGAGGCTTCCGGCGATTTGCTGGGCGCGCGGATGATGCGCGCTCTTTCCGTCAAGCTTGGCGGAAACGTTGAATTTATGGGCGTCGGCGGGCCTTTGATGCAGGCCGAAGGGCTCGATCTCATTTTTCCACACACAGAATTGATGCACTTCGGTATTTTTGAGGTTCTTCGGCATATTCCCCGGATTCTTAAACGCATCCGGCAAGCTGCAGATGCCGTGATCGAAGCGCAGCCGACGGCCTTGATTACTATCGACTCTCCCGATTTTTGCTTTCGCGTCGCGAGGCGCGTCAAAAAAATGTCGGGCGACAACATCCGCCTTATCCACTACGTCGCGCCGACGGTATGGGCATGGAGGCCGGGCCGCGCCAAAAAAATCGCCAAATTTCTCGATCATCTATTGGCGGTATTTCCGTTCGAGCCGCCTTATTTTTCTCGCGAAGGGTTGAAGTGCACTTTTGTCGGCCATTCAGTCGTCGAAAGCGGCGCGGACAAGGGCGACGGCGAGGCTTTTCGCGCGGCCCGAAATATTTCCCGCGATACTCTTCTTTTAGCCGTATTGCCAGGAAGCCGGATGAGCGAAGTTTCGCGCCTCCTGCCCGTTTTCCGCCAAACGGTCGAGATTTTGCATGCAAGGCATGCCGATTTGGAAATCGTCGTGCCGGTTGTTTCTCATCTAAAAGAGCGCATTGCCGCCGACGTTGCGACATGGGGCGTGCCCGCGCATATCGTCGAGGACGAACAGGATAAATACGACGCGTTTGCCGCCTCGACCGCCGCTCTGGCTTGTTCGGGCACTGTTGCGCTGGAGCTTGCTTTAGCAAAGCTGCCTTCCGTTATCGCTTATAAAGTCAACGCGTTGACCTATTTTCTCTTCCGGCGATTTATCCGCGTCACTTTCGCCAATCTCGTCAATATTATGCACAATAAGCTCATTATTCCCGAATTTCTCCAAAACGACTGCGTACCGGAAAAAATTGCAAATGCCGTCGACACCTATCTGACGAGCCGAGGCGCGCGAAACGAACAAATCACCAAGCTGGAAGCAACAGCCCTGTGGCTTGGGCTCGGTCAATTTGTTCCTTCACAGCGCGCTGCCGATATCGTGCTGAACGTCGTAAGGCCGCCTGTCGTTCTTCAAGTTCTGCCTGCCCTTGTCACAGGCGGCGTCGAACGCGGCACAGTCGAGATTACGGCCGCTCTCGTCAAATCCGGCTTTCCGTCCATTGTAGCGTCGTCGGGCGGGCCTATGGCACTTGACGTCGAGGATGCGGGCGGTTTGCATCTGACGTTGCCCTTGGCGTCAAAAAATCCTCTGACGATGCTGCTTAACGTTATCCGCTTGAGCCATATCATCCGCAAATACAAGGTCGATATCGTTCATGCCAGAAGCCGCGCTCCGGCGTGGAGCGCTTTTTTTGCCGCCAAATTGACGGGCGCGATTTATATCACAACTTTCCATAACGCTTATGGCGCTACGTCCGCGATCAAGCGTTTTTATAATTCGGCTATGGCTCATGGCGCGCGGATCATCGCTATCTCGGATTTCGTCGCCGATTACGCCGAGCACACGTACGGAATTTCCAAGGATATTATACGCATCGTGCCTCGCGGCGTGGACGTCGAAACATTCGATCCGCGCAAAGTCAGCCCTGCACGACGGGAGGCCCGGCGAAAAGAATGGAACTTGCCCGAAGGAATGCCTGTCATTCTTTTGCCCGGCCGCATGACGCGATGGAAGGGGCATATGGTGCTGGTGCATGCTCTGGCAAAGCTTAAGCGGCGCGATTTTATTTGCATTATGGTCGGCGGCGGCAAAAATTCCGCCTACGGCCACGATGTCGAGAGGGAGATTGTACAGGCCGGACTAATCGATAACGTCCTCCTTTTCAACACGTGCAAGGATATGCCTGCCGCCTATGCGGTTGCCGACGTTGTCATTGTTCCTTCCACGCGTCCCGAAGGGTTCGGTCGCGTTGTTATCGAGGCTCAAGCCATGGGCGTGCCCGTCATCGCCACAAACCATGGCGGCGCTAAAGAAACAGTCATTCAGGACAGAACCGGATGGCTGACGACGCCCGGCGATGCCGAAGAATTGGCAAAAACGATTGATGCCGTTCTTTCCCTGCCTTTGGAAGAACGGGAAGCGCTGGCAGCTAACGCTTTTACGCATATCCGAGAAAATTTTACCACGGCCACTATGACTTCGAAAACACTGGATATTTATCGCGAGGCTTTGCGCCTGCGTAATTAACGGCGGTAGCCCTCGCACACTGCCGAGGCTCCACCACTAATTCCGTTGCACGTCCACATCCATCCGTTCGATCTTTTGACGCGGGAAGCCGTTCCAGACACGCAGAGCCCGGACTTGGGCGCCTCGGAAAAACTTTGACCGTTTGCCGCGCCACAAGCGCCATCTACCGGCGGGCCAAGAGAGATTGAGCAATCATCAATGGAGCGATATTCGCTAAAATTGATATTTGCATAATACGCACTTTTTATAGATGGATTCGAGATGTCCCAGACATAATTGTTTCCCGATGCCATGGCTGAAAAAGTAATTTCTTGCGCTTCAATAATATCAACCAAGTGACAGTTTTTGTTTCCTATTCCGTCATCCGAGCAATCATTTCTACGATAAAAAAATTTAATGGGGCTATCCATCGTCAGCGAGCCGATCGTTGTTTTCGTTTCCGCAGGTTCGGCGACCGAACCGTTAAGCCGCGTATAGCCGTTGATGATGATGGGGTCGGATAATGAAAATACTTCTTTGGGGACAAGGTTATCCGTAATTTTATCCGGGTTCGCGACAACTTCTTTGTCCCACGTCCCGTTACACGCAGACGGTACAGCCGTATATTTGACCTGCGGAACGGCATAGGCAAAGATCAGCCCTTGCCCGGCGTATTTAAGAAAGCCCCTGTACTCGGCTTCGTTTGCTTGCGGTACATAAACGTCCCGTGTGCTTTTGTTGTCGAAAAAGCGCAACCCCATCGATGGATAATTGGCAAAAAGAACATTGATCGACATAGGTTGAATCTGTAGCCCGTTGGCAATGTTCGGTTTAGGAACCTGCACATTGGGCCCTATCCCCAATTGGCGGATTACTCTATTTGCTGGACCCTTGTCCTCTACAGCGGAAGCTGTTGATTCCATCTGTTCATCAGATGGGATCGGCGTTTCGGATTGCGCATGCGCAAAAGATATTGTTCCTCCAATGTAAAGAAAAACAGCCAGCGCAGCGGCAAGAAATTTTCTTTCGATCAGCATGTAAAATCCTCGTCCCTATTAATTCAGTCTAATGTGAATAATTCTTTGTGTAAACGCTGCCTTTTCAATCCGGTAGCAAGGCATTTTTTCTTAACGCTTTGAACCTGCGTTCGCCGCTTTAGGCTTTAGGGCGATACAACGCTTGGAAAGACCCTCGATCAGGAATATACTGCCTACACCACCTCTGGCCAGGAGTCTTTCATGCGCGTGCGCATTTACAGACCTTCCAAATCAGCCGCCCAATCGGGATATGCCCTGACGCATCAATGGGTGGTCGAAGCCGAAAATGCGATGCCTCGATTTGCCGAACCGATCATGGGGTGGATGAGTTCAAAAGACCTTTGTTCCGAGCTGAGGGGACGTTTGCGCTTTCCTTCGGAGGCAGATGCTTTGGCCTTCGTGAAAGGCAGAGGATGGAGCGCCGTTGTCGGAGAACCTTCGGTACGTCATATACGGCCTCGAAATTATCTGCATAATTTCCGAATCATTCGTTCTCAGGATCAAGAAAGAGCCTCTTACTCCCATAAAACGGCGAATTAATATACTCGTAACGTCCTTTGTGATATAAACGCGCTCAGGGGAGTATGCTTGCCCTTCAGGAGTCCTATGTCTTCCAATATTCTCGTATCCTCTTCCGTTAGCGCTTCCGCCATTGCTGCGGAGTATAGCATTTCGACGGCTCATCCAAAAAATGAAACGGTCAATGAAGCCATCAATATCGGGAATCTGAACGAGCAAAGTGTCATCGTTTCCATCACGGACGACGGCGCCGTTGCAACAACGGCTGTTTCCACGAGCTTTGTGTCAAAGGGAGGGACGGTCAGCCTCTCGCAGGCCATCGATAGCCTTGTCGACGTCGTTTTTACCCGTTTTCAGTTGATGGACAGCGAGGGCACGATTATCGCCGACAGCGACGGAGCCGGGGCTCTCTATACCGCCTATTCGGATTGGGTGGACGGAACGCTTTCGATCAGCGCGGGAACCTATACCGTTACTGCCACGCCGGACACCGAGTTTACCGGCGACATCGCTCTTACCATCAACGCTTCCGAACTTCAGGGCACGAGCCTTCAGGTCGACAGCGCCCTAACGGGCAGCGACACTTCCGAGTATTATAATTTTTCGCTTGCCGGCACGAACATCAAGCTCGATTTCGACGCGGGAAGAAATTCGGGAGATACACGCGTTATTCTTTACGACGACAACTATAAAATCATCGCCGACAGCAGCGGCAATTCCTATCAAAGATCCCAATATCTCGCCATGACCTCCGGCACCGGTCTTGCGTCGGCATCGGGCGATTACACCATTTTGGTCACCTACTCCGATACCGCCGATATGACGCAGGACGTCGATTACACGTTCAGGCTTTATTCCGGCAACAGCTATGCTGCCGTATACACAACCACGGCTAAGGCTCAACCTTACGACGGTTCAGCCAAAGGTTCCGTCGAGGCCGCTTCCGACGCCCTGCTTTACGAGGCATCGGCATACAACAAGATCAATACAAACGCTTCCAAGGCCATTAATGTCGGTTGGCTTCAGCAGGACAAGTCGATGCTTGACGTTTTTAGCATGCTGACAAGCGCCGATAACACCAACTTCTATATTTTTACCCTGCAGCAAGGAAACAACCTTAAGTTCGATTTCAATGCCTCGACGACGCAAAATGAAGCCGGTATTCGCGTGCAGCTGTTGGACGGTTCCGGCTCTTACGTTTATGCCGACAGCGGCGGCACGACTGAACAACGAGCGCGTTACGAAATGCTGACGTCTTCCACTGGCATCGACGCAAAAACGGGAAATTACGTTATCAAAATTACATACGCCGACGGAGTCGATAGAAACAATCTTCAATACGAGTTTGGCGTTTATTCGGGGTCGGCCTACGCGGCGCAGTATAAAACCATTGCTTCGGCGCAAACCTATGGCAACGCCATTCTGACGAGCGAACTTGGCGGAAGCTCCGCCGCATCCGCCGGAATCGCGGCCTATTTATCGGCGCAGATGAATGAGGACGAAGATTATTTGTCGACGAAGCTCTCCGAAGCGCTCAAGACTCTTTATTAAATCTTTTTCTTAGCGACCAGATCGTCGATCAGCCAGCCTTGAAAATGTGCAACCCCCATCTCACGGCCTAGCGCAAGCGCGCGGTCGTTGTCGCAATGGAAAAAGATAAGTTTTTCTACCGGTAATTCTTTGATTTTTTTGTAAATAGACGGGTCTGTCAATTGAAGAATCCGATCTTTGGATACATTAATTTTAATACTATCAACGACAAATTTTCCAAGATCGAGGTAGACGGCAACCTGAGGAATAACGCTGTCAATGATGACGCGGAAACCCTCTCTATGCAAAACATCTATGGCCGTGAGCGTTAATAAAAAATCCTGAATCAAATCGCCGCAATTAAGTTCAAATCCTATCAGTTTTCGCTGATCGTGCGGAACGGCGCGAACAAACTGGGTAAAAACGGATCCCATGATCGTCGTAATGGAGAGATTAAAGTTGATCGTCCGACCTGCAATAGCACTGAAAGAAGAAGTTACCGAGCTTAGTAATTTTTGATCGAGCATACCGCAGATGGAGAAAAAGAGATGCTCGGACTGAGCCACTTCGACTTTCGGAAAACGCTCGCGTCGCAAGTCCTCAAAACTAATAAAATATTCCTCGGCAATCGGCGCCCATACGCCATTGTTGTCCTGATAGATTCTTTGCGTTCTGCCGTATCGGCGAATTTCCAATTCTTCTATGAGGTGCTGAATCTGATCGACACTTTTTGCCGTCAACTGGCCTTTCGTTTCGTCAACCTTATCCGCCGGAGGACTGACCGTCATTCGCGCGCGCACTTCTTCGATGTAGGCGTTTGTGCGTTCGCGAAGTAACGAGTAGTTTTCAGGCATCCTGTAGATTAAGAGAAACACGTTGGCGTTGGCTTTATATTCCTCGAGCGCGGCTTCAATCGCCCGCGCAGCCATGAGACGCGCCTCGCCCGGATTTTCCCATGTAAGAAACACGTCGCCGTTCGACATTTCGCAAAAAGAGCCGTTGGTAGTGGATGCGAAGGCTTTGAGTTTATTCTGCGCCAACTCCATCGCGCTTGTATTTTTGGCCAAGGGTTCGATGGCCGTCAAAATAAAATTCAAGACCAAATAGGGCAAACTCGCTCTTTGCATGCGCCGAACGCGCAAAATGAAGTCCTGTTCGCGCACAAGATCGGAAGGGGTTTCTTTTTTGTCTTCAAATTCCCAAATACGCATGAAGGTACTCTATAAAACGCAAGCCTCATTCTGTCATGCTTTGTGTTAACAACAGGTTTCTATTTTATGGGCCTTATCGAGAAAAGCCTTTATTTTGAATGGGGATTTCTTGCCCGTCGCCTCTTCAACGCCGGACGAAACATCGAGGACACGGGCTCCTGTCGCCATAACAGCGGCCTCAATATTTCCTTCATGAAGTCCACCAGCCAAAAGCCAGGGCTTTAAAAAAACCGCGTTTTTGAGCAATGACCAGTCGAAAACAATGCCGTTTCCACCCGACGGGCCGCCTGTTGCAGGTTTAGCATCGAGAAGGAGGATGTCGGCCACCTGCTCATAGGTTTTTGCTTTTTCAATGTCTTGCGATGTCGCAATTCCTATGGCTTTGATTATGGGCAACCCTGTTATTTTTTTAACGGCTAATACGCGTTCAATCGTTTCGTTTCCATGCAACTGAATCATCTTAAGAGGGGCAATTTTCAAGACGCGCGCCAGATCATCATCCGAGGGATCAACGAATAAACCGACCGTTTGGATTGGCGCCTCGACTTGCGCCATAAGCGACGCTGCCGTTGACGCGGCGATCTTGTGCCGCGATTGATCGCAAAAAACAAAGCCGAGATATCGCGCCCCGCCCTTCACGGCGGCGGCAACGGATTCCGCATCGCTCAGGCCGCATATTTTGACTTCTATTTGCAATCCATTTCCTCGACGATGCGCCGCGCCGCTTCGGCCGGATTTTCCGCTTTCGTAATCGGACGGCCAATCACGAGATAGGTTGCTCCTGCATCGTAGGCTTGGCGCGGCGTCAATGTGCGTTTCTGATCGTTCGCCGCCGACCATGAGGGGCGAATACCGGGAACCATAAGGACAAAGTCGTTGCCTACTGCCGCGCGCAAATGCAAAATTTCTTCCGCCGAGCAAACGCAGCCGTCTACGCCGCTTTCTTTCGCCAGCTTTCCTAAACGAACAACTTGTTTTGAGGTATCTTCATCCTGCCCGATGGCCGCAAGATCCGTTTTGTCGAGGCTCGTTAAAACCGTCACAGCCAATAGCTTTGGCCTTAAGGCTCCTGCCGTCGCGGCGGCTTCGGTCGCGGCGCGCATCATCGCGGGGCCGCCCGATGCATGAAGCGTGATAAAAGCTGGCTGTAACGGCAGCAATGATTTGACGGCGCCGGCAACCGTGTTGGGTATATCATGAAGTTTTACATCAAGAAATATCGGCAACCCTTTGGAAGCTATAGCTTTATATCCATTCACGCCGTGGGCTAGAAAAAATTCCAATCCTAGTTTAAATCCGCCGACTTCGCCTTTCAGCATCTCGGCCAGTTTTTCGGCCTTTGAGAGATCGGAGGTATCGACGGCACAGAAAATATGGTTCATGGGCGGCTCCAAAAAGACGTCTTCGTTTTGACTTTTGCGGCATTGCCAAGATCCCGTTTCAACGCCGTCAACTCCTTATTCAAACGACGCGCATGAAGCCTGTGCGACAAGCCCGTAATCCACCCCCAGAAGCTTCCGAAAAAGAATCCAAAGGCTAGGGGCACAAGGCCGACAGCATAAAGGGGCATGAGCATTGTGTCTTTGAACGGCCACAGAGCCACGGATACCTCTTGATTGTTCCTTGACGCAAAGGACAAAACCAGAAGCAAAACGATAATACCTAAAATGCCGGAAAAGATTCTCATATTCCAGAGTGTAGCCTATTTGCCGCATTTTCCAAGTGGAGACAAGAAAAGCCAACTAAGTTCATATTATCTACTTACCCGACGCCATTTTGAGGCGCTCGAAGGCGCCTGCGTAGCCACGGTGAGGCACACCGTAAATATCCGTTAGCCCTTGCGATGGAGCCCATCTTTCTATGAATGCCGTGATGGTTTCCGGCCTTATGTTTCCGTAAATAGTGATTTTTTTCGATTTGCCGTTGGGATCGCTGTTGCAAAGCAATGCCGCTTTTCCACTTAGCGCGACCGCTATTTGAGCCGATAAAAGATCAAGCGAGTAGCCCTCGCCAAGATATTTATGGCGCAGGTCTTTAATGATCTCGGAGCCAATGATGACCGAGGGCGCAAAGCTCAAGAGTTCCCCAAAATGCCTGACCCTTTGTCTAACATAAGCTTTGTCGGTATTTGAGCCTTCCGCAATTTCCGCCACCTTAAGATCCAGGACTTCTTCTTTCGTTATGTACGAACCCTTAGTCGTGTGATCGGGGCACTCCCCGCGAAGCGCTGCGGAAAAACAATGATCCATCGCGGCCACAACAAGATCCCGTCTGGTCGGAACGATATTTAGCTGTTTAAAAAGCTGTCCCAAAGACGAGGCTTCCCAGTAATCCTTAGGTCCCATGTTATATCCCGGGTCGCCCTCACGATGGTGGTCAATGATTTTCGAGTCTATCCCTTTGGGTTCCGGTATCGTGCGGCATTCGATGTAAATAATCATGTCGTAATCATCGACGGGAACAGGGTCTGCGGCATAGGCGTTCGCGGGCGATACACGCCGCCCATTTTTTGTCGCGTAGTCAAAACTCTGCCCACGAGATTCAAGCACCTCGTCAAGGCGATCCATTTCCGGGTCTTTGGCTCCTAACAAATAAAGGGCATTCATATATTTATTCCGCATCATTTGGGACAACGCATGCTTATACCAGAGGATCAATGAAAGTGGCCATACCGTTCGACATCCCTCGCTCTGAGCTTCGCTTTTTCTTGTTGAAAAATCTGCTTTTCTGCAAGGCGCTCCACGCAACCGCCCGTGACCCAAACGAGTCTCTTCATTTTGCCGCTGGTATTACAACAATAAAATGAGGCGGCATAGGGCGTTGCCTTAAGAAAGACGCCCGTTGTTTTAAAGGCGAATCGCGGATATGAACAAAAAGCTATAGTTAATCGAAAAATTCTCTCGTTTTTCGAACGAACAACGAGGCATCGGCGCTCGACTCTCTCTTTTGCTCTGCTATAAAAGCGGGACAAATGAATGTTTGGATTCCTCTTTTTGCTTCGTGCGCCCGTAGCTCAGCTGGATAGAGCATCGGTTTCCTAAACCGGGGGTCGTGGGTTCAAATCTCGCCGGGCGCACCAATTAAAAAGAGGGCAATAAGCCCTCTTTTTAATTGGTTCGTCTGGTGGAGCTGAAAAACCCGCCGGGTTCATGACCCGAGCGACTAAAAGATTTTAGGTCGCGAGGGTCAGGGCGAGCGGCGCGAAAGCGCCGAGAAGCCAATTCTCGCACGGGCGCACCAGCCTTCGCTGCTACGCAGCTACGGCTGGCGGGTTCTCTTCGCAAACGAAGTGAGCAAAGGGCGCGAGACAATTTTAATCTTATTGCTTTAGATTCTCATTTGAGAAAAAAGTCTCTCATGTCCCCGTGAACCCCTGTGGGGACCATCGCCGTAACCTCCCCTTTTAGGATGATTGCCGTAACCTCCCCTTTTAGGATGATCGCCGTAACCTCCCCTTTTAGGATGATCGCCGTTGCAGCTATCATTATAATGATTGATCTTGTTATCACAGCATAAGTCACTGTTATTACGCCCACACAAGGAATCGCTATTACTGCCGCAATGATGGGGATCCGTCGATCCAGTTAAATGCGTCTCAACAGTATGGATGATGCCATCCGGCCCCCTTACTACGGTTGTTGTGACACCGGAATAGGGATAGCAGGCCTCTTGGGTCGTGACTGTTACTACATAGGTCTTTGTCACTGTTTTTGCCGCATGCTCGCAAGCTGAACAATTATCCACTATGACAGTTTTATCCGTTGCTTCCGAAGGCAACGTATCTGTAGCCCCTGTCGCTTCTGGCGTTGTTTCAGCCACTATTTGATTTTGGCTCGGCGCATCAACCTGAACGTTCGCGCCACCGGTAATAAACCAGCCGAACATACCGCTGCCCGCGCCTAATAATGCGCCTATAGCCGCTCTTTTCATGATAAAGACTGCGTTTTTCTCGAACGCGTGAATGATTGCGTTCGGATATTCCGACAAAGTTTTTGCTTTTTCTTTTTCCGGAAGATTTTTGTACGCATAATACGTTCCGAACATTGTGCCGACGGCCGCGCCAGCAACCGCGCCAACAACGATGGACGCCGCAAGCGTGGGGCCAAAAAGCGCTACGGCTGCCCCTTTGAACGCGTTTCTGATGAGCATATTGGCGACAGAACCGACAACCATGCCCGCGCCGATTTCGAGGATAACCTCGGCGCCAAATTCCGTGCCGGAAGGCGTGTAGGACTGTTGCCCAATTTTTTCAAAAATGTTCTTTTTAAATAAATCAGAATCCGGGGAACCGGAATTCAGGATACCAAAAAAGGCAACGGCGTCGTCAAAACTTACTTTTTCGTATAAGCCCCGGTCGACTCCCTTAGAGTTTTCATAGCTCTCTTCATATTCTTTAAGGTCGTTCTTCAAGATTTTTTCGCAAAATTCTCCGTAGTCTGCATCGGATGGATCGGGATCAAGAAGCGCAAACAACGCCTGACGTTCGGCAAAACTGAGTTTTTTGAACAACTCGTCATCGTTAGCCGCGCCGTGCAAGGCTTTCAGATTGCCGAGCGCGCGAAGATATTCATTAAATTTTTCAGATTTGCCTTGTTTCAGCGCCATAAAAATATCTCCCGATAGAAATATGTGACTCTCGCCGGAGACACTGTCGTCAAATATCACGAGTCCGGACTATACACGCATTTCAAGATTCAATCAAACGGTTGAAAATGAAGGAAAAACGCTGATAATTCAGCCTCTAAAACCGGCCAAAAAATATCGGCACGGTGTTCTGACACCTCGCCGAAATGGTTTTGATAAACCCTCTAAATCTTATAGGGCAGCAGAAACTTTCACGTTACAAGCACAAATAAGGTTGGTCGTAAGTGCGTTACGGCACGGCTCACACATAACGCCGCTGACTTTTTCCGTGATGTCATAAAGCTTGCCGTCGAAGAACATATTACCAGCTACATCGCCGGAACGCTTCAGATGATCGCGAAGACCGTAGTCCTTAAACACTTGATCTTTGGCGTTCGAGTATATCGTTTCGGTGACGTAGTCACGGCTCCAACCGTTGCCGGTGGCAACGTTCACCGAGATTGCTTCCGCCGCCTTCGCATCCGTCAGATCAACGGGATTTCCGGCATAATCTATAACATTTTTACTGATTAATTTACCGTCAACATAAAAGGCATCATGCTTCACGCCATGTTCAACAACGACCGTGCCGACGACTTTGCCATGGCTATAAAACTTATCATTCCACCAACCGTTGGCATTCTCGGGAACCTGACCATTCCAACCGCAGACGCCAACATGTGGCGTGGTTGAAGCCGCTTGGTATGCCGTATCCGTAATTTCAGAAACAGGCGCAACGGTTGTTGCTTTAACAACCTGAGCACCCGCGCCGCCGCTTTGCGGTTGCTGGTTGTTCCCTGTAGAAAGGGATTCAGATCCGCCACTTTGCGGCTGCGTGCTGTTTACGGCAGTGGCGTTATTCACCCCTGCCTGACCGCCACCCTGCTGTTCCGAAACGTTCGCAGCAGATATTTTATTCCCCGACGCCTGATTGCTTGCCGCCGGAGACGACTCTTGAGGGGCAGCAGCCTGCGGCGCCATATAATTTTCCATGACATAGTTCAGTCCGACGTTGAGTGCGCCGGCGACCAGACCGCCCGTGAGGGCTCCCCAGAACGCGGCTTTCACGCGCGGATTTACCATGAAGTCCGTTTGAATCTTTACGCCGAGGATCGTTTTGTCGATGAAGCGCACTTTTTCGATCTTCTGTTCGGCATTTTCTTCGGTCTTTCCGTTAGCCGCGTTTTCTTTCTTCGCTTTGTAAGCGCGGAAATCTTCGCGGAAAACGCCGACAGCGCCGCCGGCCAGCGCACCGCCGACGACAACGACAGCCAAAGGAGCCAAGGGCATTGCCACAGCGCCGACGGCAAGCGTAAAGCCCGCTCTGGCGATAAAGCCTATTCCAAGGCCGGTAAAAAATTCCGTCGCAAACGGATGACGAACGCCCCATTCGCACGCGGCGTCAAGGAACGAGCGGTTGATATCATTCATGTTGGCTTTGTTTTTCTCTGCCTTCGCTCTCTCATCGATTTGAGCCAAACAAAAGTATTCCGCTGCGGCCGGAAAATCTTTATTTAGAATATCCAATCCCTTTTCGAAGCCTTTAAAACTTTCCGAGGCATAAAAATCTCTCTGCTCTTTCATCAACGGAGCTTTATCCGCTCGACGCAACGCAATCAGCTCATTAAACGTTTTGGAAAGGCTCTGTAATTCCGGAGGATCTTTAGGAAATATTTTAGCTTCCACGTAATCAAGGTCTCCATATTGAGCGAGAAGATCCATGCGCATGCTGATCTGGAGATAGGCAACCGCCGCAGACAAATCCTTAGCCATGCCAGGCTTTTCGGGAAATTGAGTAGAGAGGGCTTGAGTAAACAAGCCTCCAAAAGCCGGAACAGCTATGTTGTTTGGCAAACCTTTGCGCTCATCGACAAGACGGCGCGCGGCGGCGAGTTTTTCTTCTTTGTTTGTAACTTTGCCCAGTTCATTTTCAACAGCCGCGGAATCTTTGCTTAGATCCCTGAGTGTATCTCCACGATCCTTAAAAGCCTTGCGGGCTGCAGCGACCATGTCCGGCGTAATTTTAATATTCGACGGAAACTTGGCTTGAAATTGCGTAATGACATCGTTGTCGTTCTGAATCGAGGCAACGAGAGAGTCGAGATAAATTGAATCTTCAAATGAAAGTACCGCCTTCATTTCGTTATCTATTACGATCAGCTTGGCCTGCATTTCGGCGGCGGCAACCTCGGTACTGTTATCGACGGAGGTCAAAAGGTTTATAGCAAACTCTTCGGAAGGCAGTTTTGATGCAATATACGGATCAAAAGGCTTAAATGGATTGACGCTCATGTAATAATCTCCGTCATATATGTTTTTGCGATCTCGGGTGCTTTTGAAAGCGCGTTATGGGGATTATTTATACTCCTTTTTTGTGAAAGTAATTTATGAAAATTTACGAATTGTTATGGTTAACGGGGCAGAAAAAACAGCCTGTTAAAGCCAATTATGCACCCAAGACGGGTTATTAGACTTTCTGCTCGTTGATCAGGGTACGGTAAACGACGACGGCATATATCGCCATCGCTGCGCCTGACACTGCCTCCCACACGCCGTTAATCAACGCCGAAATCATATGAGCCTGAGGCGAGGTTGCGCCGAAACTCCCGACAAAATGAATGCCTATGACAAAGAGCGGGGACAAAACGATGAACAAAATAAAGAGTACGACCATCGATTGCCACCAAATGCGCAACAAGTCGTTTTTTGTCATCCTCGCGCTTGTTCTGAAAACAGGCTTTTGCCGCAAAACGGCCAACGGCGAAACCAGGTAAAAAAGAAACAGGCAGAAGTAAAAATAGAAAAACCAGATATTGCCCACGAAGAGCAGGACGAGATTCGCAATTCCCAAGGCTGAAAACCCGTGATTCACTATGTAAAGGGCGCCTTCGTCGGAGCTCATAATCAAAAACATATTGATAAGGCCGCTTAGGGATTCGGCGGGAGTCCGCCCCGCCGTATAGGCGAAAACGACAAAAATCAGAGCTAACGGCAGATACAAGATCGCCGCCTTCTGAATCATGACCCCCAGCCAATAAAGGAAGTTCTTTACGGAAAACGCGGGCGCGTTATCGCGCATCGTTTGGCGAAGATAGAGAACCGTGAAAACATAGGACGAAAACATTGTCGTCAGTATCGTCAAGGCCACCGGATAAATCAGGCTTGGCGCTTGAGCGATTAAGATATCCATGTGTTTTGCGGAATCTCCCCGCGCTTGCATGAGCTGATCTTTTATGCCCGAAATATCGTAACCGACGAACGCAAGCCTCTGCCCTATCGCAACGACGGCGGCAAAGATGACAACCCATTGCCATTCCGCTTTTATAAACGCGATCATATCGCGCAGGGTCGCGCGCCAAAGAGACGCGCGCTTCAAAACGGTGTCGTTCATGTCCTTGTCCTTATGCGAATTTGTTTTCGGCTAAATCGGTGTAGTAATCCAGACTGTCGATAAGCTCGCGCCCCCAAAGGGCTTCCATTTCCAAGACTTTCTTTTTGTCTTCGATTTTTTTGGGCTCCAGGTCTCCTCCCGCCCCGTAGTAACGGCGGTAGTAATAGAGCGCTTCAAGGGCATATCGAAAGGTGTCGGGGAAGCTTTCGTCGTCTTTGACGAGTTCGAGGATGCTGCCTATCTCCTTGGCGCCGCCGAGCAATACGGCTTCCTGAATCGTTTGCGCCATGGAAGAGGATACCTTGGGAACATTGGCTGTGAACATGGGCGACCTCGGAAATTGTTGAGGAATTTTCCCCTTTAATTAGGAAAATGTCAACCTATTGAAGAAAACAGGGCAAAAAATTCAATGAATTGATTCTCTTACTGCATAAATACTGGCACATAATTGCGGGCTTATGCTAACAAAACTATGGAATGAATAGAAAACCAAATCGGATTCCGCATAAACGCGCATTTTGCGAAGAACAAAAAGCGCGTTTTGCGGAATGACAAAGGGTTTTTTGGGGCTTATCTGGTTACGCTTATTGAAATTATGGAGAGTTGGAAAACATGAAGGTTATTTTGGCTCAACCGCGCGGTTTTTGCGCCGGCGTCGAACGCGCCATCGAAATCGTCGAGACGGCGCTTGAAAAATTCGGCGCCCCCATCTATGTGCGCCATGAAATCGTCCATAACCCCCATGTCGTCAAGCGCCTGAAGGAAAAAGGCGTCATCTTTGTCGAAGAGACCGATGAAGTTCCCGAAGGCGCCGTCGTCATTTTCAGCGCGCACGGCGTCACCCCGCAGGTCGAAGCTCACGCCAAGGGACGCAATCTGACCGTTATCGACGCCACCTGCCCTCTCGTGTTGAAAGTCCATACCGAAGGGCAGAAATACGCCAAGAAAAATTATGAAATCATCCTGATCGGCCACAAAAGTCACCCTGAAATTGAAGGCACCTTGGGGCGCATCAGAAGCATAAAGGGCGACGTGTATCTGGTCTCCGACATCGAGGACGTCAAAAAGGTCACTGTCAATAATCCAGACCTTCTGGCTTACATCACGCAAACGACCCTGAGCCTCGACGAAACAAAAGACGTCATCGACGCTTTAAAAGCCCGCTTTCCCAATATCGTCGGCCCCGCGACCAAAGACATCTGCTATGCCACGCAAAATCGGCAAGGCGCGGTGCGCGAATTGGCGAAGCACGTCGACGTCGTTCTTGTCATCGGCGCGCATAACAGCTCGAACTCGAACCGCCTGCGCGAACGCGCCGAGGAAGTCGGCATTTCCGCCTATCTTATCGAGGACGCTTCGCACCTGAATCTCGACTGGGTGCGCGGCAAAGACCGCGTCGGCGTAACCGCAGGCGCTTCGGCTCCCGAAGACCTTGTGCAGGATCTAATCGAACGCCTGCGCAAAGAGTTTAAGAACGTTGAGGTCGAAGTCATGTCGGGCGGCGTTCAGGAAAACGTCCATTTCCAATTGCCGACGTCTTTGACAAAAGCAAAGCCGCGCAACATATAAATGTGGTCACATAAATGACTTCTAACGTCAAACGCCTTCTCGACATCATGGCGCGCCTGAGGAGCCGCGACGGGGGCTGCCCGTGGGATTTGGAGCAGACATTCAAGACGGTTGCACCCCATACTCTCGAAGAAACCTACGAGCTTGTCGACGCGATTGAGCGCGGCGATCCAGAGGCCATTCAGGACGAATTGGGCGACGTCCTTTTTCAAATCGTTTTCCATGCGCAAATGGGAAAAGAGGCCGGGCTGTTCGATTTCGACAGCGTGGCAGGACACGTCGCCGACAAGATGATCGAGAGGCATCCGCATGTTTTCGGGGAACGCGACGTCAAGACGGCGGAAGGCGTGGCATCTAACTGGGAAAAAGACAAGGAAGCCAAACGCTCGGCAAAGGCGGGAAAAGAAGGCCGCACACTGAGCGTTTTGGACGGGATCAGTTCCGGGCTTCCTGCCACGACGCATTCCGTAAAACTTCAAAAACGTGCCGCACATGTCGGATTTGATTGGCCAAATGCCCGCGACGTCTTTGCCAAAATCAGGGAAGAAATCGGCGAATTGGAAAAGGAAGTATCGGACAATAAGGATAAAGCGTTTTTGGTGGACGAGCTGGGGGACGTTCTTTTCGCCGTTACCAATCTCGCCCGCAAATTGAACATCGATCCCGAAATGGCGTTGCGCAGCACAAATAGAAAATTCGAGCGCCGTTTTCGCGGAATTGAAGAGGCGTTGGCCAAGCAAGACAAGAACATCGCCGACGTTTCTCTGGACGAAATGGAACGGCTTTGGAACGAGATCAAAAGGCAAGAAAAAAGCAGCCGCCCTATAAAATAGAGCGGCTGCTTAAATTCATCAGCAGAAGGACTCTTAAGCCTTACGCTTGCGAGCCTTGACTCCACCCAGAACCATCATCGCGCCTGCAAACAGGGGCAACGCGGCCGGAAGCGGAACGGCTGAAATCACGAGGTTGTCGAAACCGAACTGCGTGCCTTTTCCAACGGTAAGCTGAAAAACAGGATTGCCGCCCGAAGACGAAAACAAAAGGGTGTCGATATTCGCCATATTCAGGATGAAATTATAAGAATCAACCGTGCTGAGAATCAGCGTGGCATTATACTTTTCGACGCCACCAAGCATTCCGATGATATTGAGTTCCAAGCCCTCATTCCACGCAGCCATAAAGTAACCGCTGGTCAGAGTGAAGGGAGTCGTCGCAGTAACTGATTGAGCAGAAGTGCCATATGCATTTAACGCAACATTATTGTACGATTCCGCGCCATTCGCAAGACCACCGACTGTTTTGACGGTGATGTCTTCAACCAAAAAATTTGTCCAATTCAGACCAGCGTATCCGTTCGGGATAGCTGCCAAATAGGAATACCCGTCAGGATCCGGAGTGGTGTTGGTTGCAATATCATCGAACGTGTACAAAGCCGCGCTCGCAGGAACAGCAAGCAGCGTCATAAACAGGGCGGCGATAAGAGTGGAAATGAGTTTCATGAATGTCTCCATTGGTAATTGGTTGCCGGATAATCGCAGCTAATATCGTTTAATAGCAAGAAGATTTTATGGTTGCGTGCAAAATTTTATCCTTATTTCAATCGTACCGTTGTTTTTTAATTTATTGATTTATTTGGCATTATGAATTTCGGCTTTTCTATTAAGGTTAATGACCATCCGCGTTTTGCCGAAACAAGCTAAGAAAATGGGATCCCCGCCTTCGCGGGGATGACGAAAGGGAAAAATGAGTCACGCGCCAAAAGAAAAGGCAGACCGTTTATGGTCTGCCTAAATTCTTTACCTAACTCCGGATATTAGACCTTGCGACGACGCGCAACAATCCCGAGCCCAGCCATTCCACAAAGGAACAGCGGCAAGGCGGCAGGAAGAGGAACGTCCGGAATTCTGCCGGGCACATTGTCAATTGTGTCCCCGTCAGGGAGGCCGCCGAACCGAAGATTGTCGACACCGAACGCGGTGCCATGTCCGCCCGTGTACCCATGAGCTTCGCCGCCGTATGAAAAAAACGTCACTTCATCAACGAGCCAATTCAAATCAGCAAGAGAAAATATCGAGCTCGCGGACAAGGTAATCTCCCTCGTATAAACTTCCGCACCCGCCTTTAATCCCGTAATCAAAAGGGTCAGGCCATCGTTCCATCCCGCAATGAAAGACCCGCCGTTAAAGGTGAAAAGCTTCGAGGAAGAAAGAGAGGCAGGCATCGCGATGCCTGTATCGCCGAGCGCTCCGTTGAAAGCGAGCTGGTTCGGAGACATAACGCCAATACTAAAACCCGAGACCACGGGATTTAAGTTTCTGTTCATGACGTAGAAGTTGGACCAGGTCAATTCCGCATTCTGATAGTGATCCCCAACAACGCCCAAGCCCGTGCTGTCCACCGCAATATCGTCAAACGTCAGCGCAACCGCGCCAGCCGGAATGCTGTAGAGCGACAAGATTGCCGCCGCAAGAAATGTAAATAACGTTCTCATGTATATCTCCTTTGAGAAAAGTGTTGCATATAATTGCAAATAAAAACGCACAATTGCAAGATAATTTTATCCACAGCGCGCCCTTTTTTATCGTTAATTTGGTTCGGCGGATAGGTCTTAATTCATTAATTTCGCAGGCCTAAAAAATTCAGCCAGCCCCACTTATGGTTAATGGAACTCCAAAGCAGCCGATCTATAGAAGGACGTATGTTTCCGACGAGCCGATCAACCGTGCGTCAAAGCCGCAGCCAAAGCACACTCGCGCACTTCTCTAACACAATTCTCTTCGGCACCCACACAAATATATTTTTTGCAGTCATCCGGTATCTCTAATTTGATGCATCTGCCCGCAACATCTACCTTATAGCAATTAGGATCGATTGGCGGCGGAGGCGGCGGCACGACATGAGAAATATCTGCCGGAGCAGCCCCCGTAACATGAAAAAGAGGGGCAAAGACAGGCCATAACGCAGAAAAAACTTTATATTCCGCGTCTTGCTTCACTATGCCTGCATCATGAAGCCATGTCGCCAACTTTAGCTGGCTTGCTGACAGGGCCGTTTCGTCAATATCAAAGTATTTCCAAATAATGCCGCCACTATCGCTGGAGCCCGTGGCAGCGTTTGTCAGCCCCATCGTCATACAGCCCATCAATTGAGCAACCACAGGTTTGAGGGCATCATAATATCTGCCCGCCACATCTGCTCGTCTAGGTGTCGGCGCCGGAGTCGGTTCAGTCGTGGGAACCGGCGTTGTTTCTTGAGGTATGACGACCGGCTGCTCGGGCATAACACATGTAGGGCAATTTCTGATAACCAAACCAGCGGCAGACGCGATTAAACCAATCGAGCCGCCCAAGATGATGGAGCGCGATTTGGAGCCTGAAAAGGCGTTATTGATTACAATCTTGCCGCCCGCGATACCCAACCACTTCCAATCGAATAAAGTCAGGTCTTTTGTTTCCTGTGATTTCTTCTGATCAGCCGACATTGTGACTTGATCGAGCGCCAATTTAATGAGCGCACCGCCACCAATGCCCGCAGCGCCAGCCGCCAGCGCAGACGCAACCAAGGGAGTCATTACTACGCCGCCCAAAAGCACTGCAGCCGAACATGCAAAATAGCATTTCAGGGTGTAGCCCGCATAGGCTGTGCCTGCGATCAACACGCCGTTTTTGGCCGCGTTTCTGAGCGTAATTTTCTTGACCTGACTCCACAGGCTTTCGACTTCTTCTCCCTCTTTCAGAGGAACGAAGGTTGGCCACGACGAACTTTTGTATTCAAAAAAGCTACGTGCATCCGTTGAGTTATCTCCGTACGGATTAAGAGGGTCAACACCCATTGGAATCTCCTAAAAAAATTCGGTTATCGCTCAGGCAATATCATGGCGATCAAATAATGTAATATGCATACATTGCCCGGTTGGAAACTATAGCTTGAAACATATTTGTACAAGCACATTATCGTAAAAAGAATGATTTCATGCCCTATCCGATAGACGGGCTATATGATGCGTACAGATGCTGCTTTAAAAACAATCTGTAGTTTGGTTAATGGACGTCCGCAAGACAGGTCGCGTTTGCCGGAACAGACTTCTGCGATTTAGGCAAGGAAGACTTTCTGGTGCGAAGCACAAAACTAGAAGCACTCGCCTCGGGCTCCTTTTTCGGTTTTTTCCAGCGTCAGGCGCGTGTTCGCATTTCTGGGCTCTTCCAACAACCCGACTTCTTTATCGATCAAGGCGTCGCCGACCTTTTTCGTTTCCGGCAAGGCATAGTCGAGAAGATACTCTTTAAGAGTCACAAGCGCGTTCGGCGTGCAGGTTTTCTTGATGGCTCCGATTTTCGCGATTTTCAGAAAATCTCCGCCCTCACGACCCTTTGTTTCGCAGGCCGTGCACCACGACGGAATAAAGCCGTTTTCGAGGAGTTCTTTGACAACCTCGTCCAGTGAGCGATGGTCTCCCACAAAAAATTGTCCGGATACCGCTCCTTTATCGTCCGCCGAATAGCCGCCCGGATCCGTGCGGCTGCCTGCGGATATCTGAGAAACGCCGACTTCCAGCGTTTTCCGGCGCATTTCCGGATTCTCGCGAGTCGACATGATCATGCCGGTGTAAGGAACGGCGAGGCGCATGATCGAAATCATATTCAAAAAGTCGTCATCGGAAACTTTGTTTGGGGGATTGAGCGACACGTCCGAACCCGTCGCAGGCTCGATGCGCGGGAAGCTTATTGTGTGCGCGCCGGAGCCCTGCTCTTCCAGATGCGAAATGTGGCTTTTCAGTGCCAAGGCTTCAAACCGCCAATCCGCAAGGCCGAGCAAAGCGCCCATGCCGAAATCCCCGATCCCCGCTTGTATCGCCCGATCAAATACGTTCATGCGCCAGACGTAATCGCTCTTGGGCCCGCTCAGATGGTGCCTTTTATAAACGACAGGATCGTAGGTTTCTTGAAAACACTGATAGGTTCCGACGCCGGCTTCTCTGAGTAATTTGAAATCCTCGACGCTGAGCGGCGCAACGTTCGCGTTGACGCGCCGGATTTCTCCATTGCCGTCTTTGACGGAATAAATGGTCTTCATCGAATTAAGAACATATTGGAAGCCGTCGTCCTTTGCCTGATAAGCCTCGCCGGCAACCATGAGTATTCGTTTGTGGCCTTGATCGATCAAAATCTTCGTCTGCTCGGCTATTTCTTTTTGAGTCATCGCGATGCGGACGATTTCTTTGTTGCTTGCGCGAAAGGCGCAATAATTGCACTCGTTCTTGCAAAGGTTGGAAATATAAAGCGGCGCAAACGTCACGATACGATTGCCGTAGATATGCAACTTGACCTCTTTGGCCAGATCGCGAAGCTTTTTCGACAAGTCGGGGCTTTTGATGCCCAGCAAAACGGCTATCTCTTCGAGCGTGACGCCCTTTAATTCCCTGTCCTCCAGAGCGCCTGTTTTATGCTCCATGACTTCGTCGAGTTCTTTTTTCTTTTTTGCAAGAAGCGCTTCAATCGCGGGTCTGTCTTCCGTGCGCGCCTTTTCGACAAGGGAGCGGATGTAGGGAACATTAAGCCAGGGAACGGGGCTGAAAGAAGTGTCTGAGGTTGTCATTTTGACTCCTGAAATCTTTGGGAAATCTCTCCGTGTTTATAGCCGCGCTTAAAAAGCGAAGAGAAGTCTTTTGAATCTTTGTGAAGATATGTAGTCTACGTCCGTCAAATTGCGTTTGTCCATATAATTAGGCCGAGTAAGAATGATGAACGACGAGATGAAATACACGGCGGATGAAGCTCTTAAACTTTTGTGCACCGCACCCGCCGAGAGACAGGCTCTCTTCGACCGCGCCAATGAGGTGCGCAAACGAGTCATGGGCGACGATGTTTTTCTGCGCGGCATCGTCGAATTTTCGAATGTTTGCGCGAACGCCTGCGCGTATTGCGGCATTCGCGCGCCGAACGCCAAGGTCAATCGCTATCGGATGGATGCCGACGAAATTCTGGCCGTGGCGAAGCAGATGTCTGACTGGCAACAAGGAACCATCGTTCTTCAATCGGGCGAGGCTGACTCTCCCGAAGAAAACAAACGCATCGGCGAGATCGTCAAACGCATTAAAAAAGAAACAACGCTGGCCGTGACGCTTTCGGTCGGCAATCGGTCTAAGTCCGTCTACAAATATTGGCATGAGTGCGGCGCGGACAGGTATTTGTTGCGGTTTGAAACAAGCGACCCCAAATTGTTCGCCCAGATGCATCCCGATTGCACGCTTGAGGAGCGCCTTGCCTGTCTGGATGCGCTGCGCGAGACGGGATATCAGGTCGGCAGCGGGTTTATGATCGGCGTGCCCGGAGAGACGCTCGAAATTCTGGCGGACAATATTCTGCTGTGCCGCAAATACGATTTTGACATGATCGGCATCGGGCCGTTTATTCCGCATCCCGATACGCCGTTTGGCAACAAGAAGAATGCTTATAGTGACGACACGGACATGTTCTTTGTCGCCGTTGCCGTTTTGCGAATTTTCAACCCCGATGCGCATATTCCCGCGACGACGGCTTTCGACGCCGTGTTTCCCGGGCATGAGGGGCGCAACCTCGTTCTTCAGCGCGGGGCGAACATTTTCATGCCGAACAGCACGCCGCAAAAATACCGCGGAGATTATTTGCTTTATCCCGACAAGCCTTGCGTTGATGAGGATACGGGACAGTGCGCTTTGTGCATTCAGGGGCGGATTAGTTTGCTGGGGCGATCAATCGGCGAAGGCGCGGGACATACGAAGAAGAAGCGGGACAGATAATAGTTATTTCCCTTATTTTTTAACCAAAATAATACTGCATCACGGCAACGCCTTGTAATATATAGGGTATTTACTATTTCTGATGATGGCGAGAAATATCCTATTACTATGATATATCCCTTGACATAGCGCGTGACACGACCTATATAGGTTCTGCACCCTTAAGAAAGGTGCGTTTGGCCGGACTTCGGACCCGTTCAGCTAGCGGATTCGGGATAGTGCCGGAGAAAGGCCAAAAAGGTGGTAACGGCTACCGCTCCGCGTGTATCTCTCGCGGAAAGGAAGCGCGCGCTCCTTATATCTTTTGATCGGTTTGTTGATTGGTTTTGTGTTTTTTAAAAGGAAAAATGAGAAGATGAATGAAAAAAAGCGGATAAAAAAGTTTGGAATTTGGAGCGGGTGAAGGGAATCGAACCCTCGTCAGTAGCTTGGGAAGCTACAGCTCTACCATTGAGCTACACCCGCATTTCTCCATCTTATCGTCTTCAGCTCCAGCGGCAACTTTTAAGGGATGCTCGCCTTCGCTCGCGGGCATTGAGCTACACCCGCATTTCTCCATCTTATCGTCTTCAGCTCCAGCGGCAACTTTTAAGGGATGCTCGCCTTCGCTCGCGGGCATTGAGCTACACCCGCATTTCTCCATCTTATCGTCTTCAGCTCCAGCGGCAACTTTTAAGGGATGCTCGCCTTCGCTCGCGGGCATTGAGCTACACCCGCGTCTTTTTTGTCATTTTGGCGCTGCTAAAAATAACATGCCGATTTCTTGCTTCTCCCCCCCCCCCTCCCTAACCCTCCCCGCGAGGGGGAGGGAATTAGAATAGATCGCGGGGATGACGCCAAAAGTTTGACGGGCGCAATGTAGCATTACCGAAGAATGAGTCAAAGATTGATGGCAAGAGTTGTTCAAAATACTCAAATGGCGGTTATTGCGGAAAGGCCGACTGGATCCCCGCCTTCGCGGGGATGACGGGTGGGGTTTCGGGGATGACGGCGCTCCTATTGTAGAAGCAAGTCTGAAGTTTTGGTTTTATTGAGTAGAGAGAAAAAGATTTCAAACTGGATACCGGCTTTCGCCGGTATGACGGGTGGGATTGCGGAGATGACGGTTCGATATATACAAGAAACCAAATCGGATTCCGGATAAATTCGCATTTTTGCCAGTAAAGGCAAAAAAGCGAATTTTCCGGAATGACGAAGGATAGAGAGATGGATCCCCGCCTTCGCGGGGATGACGATAGGACAATAACGACAAGAATTGGATTAGCCCAACCGCCAACCCCTCCCCTAACCGCGTTATAACTACTTATGTTCTTATGACAGTCGCCGTTTCGCGCCCGCAAGGGGAGGGGAAAAGAAGGCCACCTCACCCGCCGCCACGTAGTGGCGGCACCCTCTCCCCCAATGGCGGAGAGGAAATTTTTATGCCGCGCCGACGCGCGGCGCTGGATTCCCGCTTTCGCGGGAATGACGAAGAAAGAAAACAAATGGGATCCCCGCCTTCGCGGGGATGACGGGTTTGTTTTTGAGGGAAAAAGTTAACGGCGGGAAGGGCTGTAAAATGGGCGTCAAAGGGGTTTTAACCTCTTGTTTATCACATTCTTCTATCTTGTTTTGTCTTGTTCTATATTGGTTTGTCCTGTTTTAAATCGTTAACGAGTTGGCGCCCATGATCCGTATTGCCCCTTCCATTCTCTCGGCCGATTTTTCCAAACTCGGCGATGAAATTCGCGCCATCGACAAAGCGGGCGCGGACTACATTCACATCGACGTCATGGACGGCCATTTCGTGCCGAACATCACCATCGGCCCGAACGTCGTGAAGGCGTTGCGCGATTGCACCGATAAAATTTTCGACGTTCATCTGATGATTTCTCCCGTCGATCTCTTCCTGCACGATTTTGCCGTCGCCGGCGCCGATATTATCACCGTTCATCCCGAAGCGGGCCCTCATCTGCACCGCACGCTGGCGACGATCAAAACGCTGGGGAAAAAGGCGGGCGTCGCCCTGAATCCCGCGACGCCTCTGGCGGCTCTTGAAAACGTTTGGGGAGACGTCGACCTTATCCTTGTCATGTCGGTCAATCCGGGTTTCGGCGGACAGTCTTTCATCACCTCGCAGCTCGATAAAATCAGCGCGATCAGGGATCGCATTAAAGCCATAGGCAAACCCATCGACCTTGAGGTGGACGGCGGCATCGATCCCACCACGGCAAAACAAGTCATTGCCGCCGGAGCCGACGTGCTCGTGGCGGGCACTGCCACTTTTAAGGGCGGCGCGGCACGTTATGCTTCAAATATCTCGGCGTTGCGCGGTTCTTCATAGGTTGAGCGGGAGATAACGGTTAATGACTCCAGCGACCAAACTCTTAAGTAAAGTTAGGCGCGGCGTTTCAAACGTCGCTTATGGGAATCCGCTTTATCAAATTATCCTCGCGTCGGGGACAATGCCCGAACAGCTGCACTTCACGCCAGCAGATCCGTGGCCGGGCGATGCCGTCGCAGGCATGGCTTTGTTGGCGGAACAGACGTCCATGTTCGATCTGGCCGAGGATTCGTCTTTGCGCAACGCCGCGCCGACGCTGCGGAATCTGCGCGCCGTCGGCACAGATGCTGCGCGCGATATGTGCGTGCGCCTTATCGACAGTTGGCTTTTACAATTCGACGGTTGGGATAAGGACGAGTGGCTGCCGGAAAATTTAGGCTCACGCATTGCAGCGTGGATCGGGTTTTATGAGTTTTACGCTCCTGTCGCTCCTGCGGATTTTACGCAACGATTGATCGCAAGCCTGTACCGGCAATGGCGGCATCTGGAGCGAACCATCACAACTTCCCTTAAAGGCGTCGAGGCGGTGCAGGCGGCGCGCGGCCTTATCTATGGCGGGTTGAATTTTCCGGACGGCGACGGGTCGCTTGGATTGGCTTGCGACCTTTTACAACGGCAATTGGCGGCGGAGATTTTGCCCGACGGCGGGCATATCTCGCGCAATCCTTCCGCTCAGCTTCATATTCTTCGGCACCTCGTCGATATCCGCAATGTTCTGGAGATGGCCGGAATTCGCATGCCGCCTTCGATCGGCACGGGGTTGGCCGCGTTGATCCCCGGATTGAAATTCTTCCGCCACGGCGACGGAGGCTTGGCTCTTTTTCACGGCTCAGTCGAGGAGTCGCCTCTTTTGATCGACTCCGTTTTGACCCAAGCCATCGTGAGGGGCCGCGTTTTGCGCCGCATGCCGGAACTGGGATTCGAGCGCATGATTGCGGGGCGAAGCTTGCTCATAGCCGATGTCGCCGCCCCTCCTCCGCCCGCTTACGGCAAAGAAGGCCACGCCGGATTGCTGAGTTTCGAATTTAGCGTCGGTCGCGAGCGGCTTATCGTCAATTGCGGCGCTACGCCTTATGGCTCTGCCGAATGGCGCGCCGCCTGCGCGGCAACCGCCGCTCATTCGACTTTGACTGTCGACGACACCAATGCTTGCGATATTGACGAAGAAGGCGGCGTTTCGAACCATGTGCAGACATCTTCTCAACGCTTTGAAGAAAACGGAGCGCAAATTCTTGAGATGGCTCACAACGGGTATTATTCACGCTTTGGATTAACACACACGCGCACGCTGAGACTTTCCACAGACGGAGAAACTTTGGCGGGACGCGAAATTCTTCAGGGGCGAAAACATCGCGATTATACCTTGCGTTGGCATATTCACCCCGCCGTTCAGGTTTCCTTGTCTCAGGGCGGACACACGGCTTTGTTGCGCGCGCCTTCGGGAAGCGGTTGGAGATTAAGGGTTGAAAAAGGAGAGCTTGGGTTGGAATCCAGCATCTACTGCGGCAGCTCATCGCCTCGCAGAACCATGCAAATTAAAACATCGGGAACGACAGAAGCCGAGGACACAGTTGTGTCGTGGAGTCTGGCAAGAGAGAGAAAATAATTTGCTCTCTCCCAAGGAGTCCTCAGTCCCGGACTATGGGGTCGGCTCTCTGCGGCGTTTACGAGCGCCTGTTGTCTTCGTCGGCATGATCTTGCCGATGTGGGCGGTCAACTGAGCCGATAAGGCTTCGCGCGTAACCGGAATTCCCAGATTCTTCTTTTCGACGACGGTCTCTGCGACGGCATCGTTTTGCCTAGTGCTGGCGGGCTTGCCTGTTGTAGCGAACTTTTTCGTATATTCCATGGCGGCCTCCTTTGTCAGTATTATCGCTCCCTCAATAATCCTGCCTCTATTATACCACTTCCTGCCCCGCACATCGGCACTCGTTTATTACTTTCAATGGCATCGATAACATTGACTTAATGTCTAAAAGTTGGTTTTGTGGTTAACCTTCCTCAAATGAATCGGAGATCCCATGCATAAGGTTCTTTTATTTCTCGCCGCCGCGCTTATCGGTTTTCTTCCATGCTCCGGTTTTGCGGCCGAGTCTCCTGCTGCAGCTCCAAAAACTCCAGTTGCCGCTAATACGTTCACGGACGCCCAGCGCGGTGAAATCGAAATCATCATCAGGGATTACCTGACCGAAAAACACCCCGAAATTCTGGCGCAAGGCCTGCAAAACCTCCAACAACGGGATCAGGAAGCTGCGGATGCCAAAACGAAAGAAAAAATCGCCAGCGAAAAAGATCGGCTTTTCAACGATTCCGCGACTCCAATTGCCGGAAATCCGAAAGCCAAGGTCACCCTTCTTGAGTTCTATGACTATCTATGCGGCTACTGCAAGATGGCGGAAGATGCCGTCGAAAAGGTTCTTAAGGAAGACAAGGACGTCAAGGTTGTATACAAAAATTATCCGATCCTTGGGCCCGTCTCCCTCGAAGCCGCCAAGGCCGGCTTGGCCAGCGTCAAGCAAGGCAAGTTCCAAGAATTTCATAGCGCCCTGATGAACAAGAAAGAGCATCTGACAAGCGAGATGATTTATCAGGTTGCTAAGGAAGTCGGGATTGACGTTGAAAAATTGAAGAAAACGATGGGCGAGGCTTCGATCAACGATGCCATCAACGCCAGCCTTAAATTGGGACAAGACCTGGGCGTTCGCGGAACGCCTTTCTTCATCGTCAACAGCGCCTCGTTTCCCGGCGTCTTGAACTACGAGCAATTGAAAAACGCCGTCGACGCTGCGCGTAAAGCAAAATAAGGTTTCTTGTCTTGATAATTTGAGGTGGTGAATGGCGAAGCCTGTTCTGGTGCTAAACGGCCCTAACCTTAATATGCTTGGCGTTCGCGAGCCTGAGATATACGGCAACGCGACCCTTAAGGATGTCGAGGCTTTGTGCGCCAAAACGGCGGCCGATTTCGGTTTGAAGATCGATTGCCGCCAGAGCAATGATGAAGCGGAGCTGATAAACTGGATTCAGTCAGCTCGCGACACTCATGCCGGTATCGTTATCAACGCGGCTGCTTTTAGTCATACTTCCGTGGCCATCATGGAGGCCTTAACCTTAACCGAGCTTCCCGTCGTCGAGGTTCACATCACAAATATCCATGCGCGTGAAGAGTTTAGGCGCCATTCCTACGTTTCCGCTGCCGCTAAAGCCGTCATATGCGGCTGTGGCATCGACGGTTATGTCTATGCTATAAGCACCATCGCTAAACTGCTAAAAGCTAAAAAATAGGGCATAGATAGTTTTCCCTATTCCCCCGGGTTTTTACCCAAAACCTTAAACAAAGATCGTAGCTAATGCCTAAAACCAACAAATTTGACCTCGATACGGCGTCGATCCGCAAACTCGCCAAGCTTCTGGAAGAGACCGGATTGAGCGAAATCGAATACGCTGAAGGCGATCGTAAAATCCGTTGCGTCGGCCCTCGCGTTGGAGCCCTTCAGGGTTTCACCCCTGTTGTTTCCACTCCGGCTTTGGAAGTGTCCGAAGCGAAAGAGCCAACAGGCACCCCCATTACATCGCCAATGGTCGGAACCGTCTATATGGCGTCATCTCCCGACGCCGCTCCCTTCGTCAAGGTGGGAGACAAGGTCAAAGAAGGCGATACACTTCTTATCATCGAAGCCATGAAGGTCATGAACCCCATTAAAGCTCCGAGAGCCGGAACAATCGGCTTGATCCTTGTCGAAGACGCCAAGCCCGTCGAATTTGGCGATACCCTTATCGTCCTCGAATAGGAAGCAACGTGTTCGAAAAAATCCTCATCGCCAATCGTGGAGAGATCGCCTTGCGCATCCATCGCGCTTGCCGCGAAATGGGGATCCGTACCGTTGCCGTCCATTCAACCGCCGACGCCGACGCTATGCATGTGCGCCTCGCCGACGAAAGCGTGTGCATAGGGCCTCCGCCCTCCAAGCTTAGTTATCTCAATATTCCGGCCATTTTAACCGCTGCGTCCATTACCGGCGCGGACGCTATCCATCCCGGCATCGGCTTTTTGTCGGAAAACGCCAATTTTGCCGAAATGGTCGAACAGCACGGTTTTGCCTTCATAGGCCCCACGGCCGAGCATATCCGTCTCATGGGCGACAAAGTCACGGCCAAAAAAACGGTCAAGGACTTTGGCTTGCCGACTGTGCCCGGTTCCGACGGCGCATTGAAGGATCTGGACGACGCAAAAAAGATTGCTGCCGATATAGGTTTTCCCGTTCTTATAAAAGCGGCCGCAGGCGGCGGCGGCAAGGGAATGAAGATTGCGGAGAGCGCCGAGAATCTTGAAGAGGCTTATACGTTAGCTAAGAGCGAGGCTTTGGCTGCCTTTGGCAACGATGAAGTATATATGGAGAAGTATCTCCAGAAACCGCGCCATATCGAAGTGCAATTGCTGGGCGATACGCATGGCAATGGCATCCACTTCGGCGAACGCGATTGTTCTATCCAGCGCCGCCATCAGAAGGTTATCGAAGAAGCGCCTTCCCCCGGCCTTAATGCCTCGGAACGCGAGGAAATCGGGAAGCGCGCGGTGGAAGTCGTCCGCCGCATAGGATATCGCAGCGTCGGTACGATCGAATTCCTTTATGAAAAGGGAAAGTTCTATTTCATTGAAATGAACACCCGTTTGCAGATCGAGCATACGATTTCCGAGATGGTTACCGGCATCGATCTGGTGCGCGAACAAATTCGCGTCGCGGCCGGGCTGCCGCTTGGCTACAAACAGGACGAAATCAAAATTAACGGCCATGCCATCGAATGCCGCATCAACGCCGAAAATCCCGAGACATTCACGCCGTCTCCGGGAAAAATCGCCGGCTATCATCCTCCCGGAGGCCTCGGGGTGCGCGTCGACAGCGCCCTCTACGACGGTTATCGCGTACCGCCTCATTATGACAGCATGATCGCCAAGCTCATCGTTCACGGAACCAATCGGAACGAATGCATGCTGCGCCTGCGTCGCGCTTTGGAGGAATTCGTCATCGGCGGAATCGACACAACGCTACCTTTACACCGCCGTCTCGTTGTGGAGCACGACTTTATCAACGGCGATTACGACATCCACTGGCTCGAAAATTTCCTCGAAGGAAATTAGTAGCCTTTTACTTAGCAGAGGCGAAATCCGATTTGGTTTCTTGCTGTAAGAAAAACACATCGGATTCCGGATATATTTTCTTTCGTCTGCTTGCGCAGCCGAAGAGAAAATATTCCGGAATGACATGTCTAATTAAATCCTGCCCCCCTGGGCGGAGATCTCTATTCCCGGAAGATGTCCATAAGCTTCTTTTCGAACTGTTCGTGAGCTTGCTTCTCGGACATTCTATCTTTCATTTGCAGAAGAGCGGCCGCAACGACAACCTCCGCAACCTTATCCATCTTTTTGCCGATTTTGGCCTCGAAAACGTTTTTCATCTTCTGCTTAAGCAGTTCGTGATGGGCGCTTTTCGCCAAACCTATAAACTCGTCAACCTTTCCGCAGCATCCGCAGGTGCAGTTTTCACAACCGCAAGTGCATCCGCAGGTGCATCCCGTATCGTCAGAAACGTCGATTTCACATTGTCCGGATTTGCATTCTTTCATTTTATGTTTCCTCCCTTTTGAGGTTAGGCGACGTATGAACTAAGGATCGCATCTGTTCAGGGTACACGATAAACTGATGTGAGACAAGCCGCGCCCCTCGCGTAAGCGCCCCTAACCCTAAGTAAATTAAGAAATTATTTTCTCCCAACACTTGACAGCCCTCTTCGGCAGCCGTTGAATGCGCCTATGTCAAATCGTTCGTTGCCCTATCCTACCCCGTCCATGCTCCTGCATGCCTATGCTGCGGGCATTTTTCCTATGGCTGAAAACGCTCATGCGAAAAAATTGTACTGGTTTGATCCTCCGGTGCGCGCGCTTATTCCTCTCGACGAAAATTTTCATGTTCCACGCCGACTTGTTCGGACACTCCGTCAAGCCCCCTATAGAATAACCGTAAACCGCGCTTTTTTGGATGTCATGAGGGGGTGCGCGGAACCCCGCGAGGGACGGGAAAAGACCTGGATCAACTCGGAAATATTCCGCCTTTATACCTCTCTGTACTATTGCGGAAACGCCCACTCGATTGAGGCGTGGGAAGGAAGGGACCTTGTCGGCGGTTTATACGGCGTTTCCATAGGCGGCGCTTTTATCGGCGAGAGTATGTTCAGTCGTAAAAAAGACGCCAGCAAGATTGCTCTCGTTCATCTTGTCAGCCTGTTGCGGCATTCAGGATATAAACTGCTCGACACCCAATTTCAGACGCAACACCTTGAACGTTTTGGAACATTCGAAGTATTACGTTCAATATATCTTTCGATGCTGGAAGCGTCGATAAAAACACAGGTAAAGACATTTCCGCGTTATCCGGACTGGGGTCAGTTATTGAAGGATGTTTTATCTAAAAATATAGACCAGTGATTGTTGAATCTAATCTCGACTTCACTCGCTCTGCTCTGCGCTCCGCTTAGCCCTTATTGAAACGCCTGTTTTTCCACACCACGCTCCACGCAACCGCTCGTGACCTAAACAAGTCACTTCATGGATACGTTGGCACTACAACCGATAACCCAGATATCGTAAACCGGGTGCTCCATTGCCGATAATGCGGGGCTTGAGGCAAACATCCATCCTTTGAAAATGGCGCCTTCCTGCGCACCGACTTTTGTTTCGCTGACTTCCAGAAAAGCGGCGGATTCCGGCGGCGTTTCTTCCGGCAACGTCGTACGGCACGTTTTAGTAACAATGCTGAGCGCGCCGAAATGGACTGTTTTGCCGACAGGAAGTTCTATTTCTTCAACGCGCGCCGTCATCTTATCAAGCGCGCGAACCACCGCAACCTGCTGTTCCTGCGTCGGCACGACGGCAAAGGCGGAAACCGGATAAAAAATCGCCAACGCCGTACAAAGGAAGAGGATTTTTTTCATGTTACGGATGCGCAGGCTCAGCGGTTTTGCCCGTCGACCCCTGCTTGCTGCTGTAGATTAACTGGCCAATTAAGTCATCAAGGCGCATCGGCGCTTGCGTGCGCGTAACCCTGCCCGTGCCGTCCGTTTTGATCATCGTCTCATCTACTCCGGGTTCGAGCGACAGATACTTACCGCCAAGCAAACTTTCTGAAGAAACCAGCGCAATCGTATCGGTTGGGAGCTGAATCGAACGAGCAAGAGTCATCTCCACCGTAACAAGATACTGATTATCCCCAGGCTCCGTGTTGAGCTTAAGCCCTTCAATCGAGCCAACTTTGACGCCGTTGATCTTAACATCCGAGCCTTCTTTGACACCATCAACCATCGGGAAATTCGCCGTAATGGTATAACCTTTGACCTTGTTGAGGTCGGCGGTGGATTGCGCAAAGACCAGAAACAATCCGGCAAGCGCTAAGACGACGGCGCCGAGAATTGTCTCAAAAACATTGTGTCCCATGAAATTTTCCTCTTATCGTTATGTTTATTAGGGTTTCCACGCTTCGTAAACTCCCGTTATGCAGGGACGACTCTCGCCTTTGAGCGAGGGCGGCATCCATGCCTCAGGAGTTCCTGTTTTATTGATGCTGTGCGGCTTCTGCCACGCCGGACGCGCATTGTTTGGTATCGGCGCTTCCGCCGTGTAATGCAACCATATGTGCCATTCGGGCGGAACTTTCGTTGGATCCGGTTCGCCCGCATAAAGCACCCAACGTTTCTGCCGCATGCGGCTCCCATTAGAGGGGCGCGGTTTCCTACGTTCACAATAATAGCGGTTCCCAAACGAGTCGCGTCCGACTTCCTTGCCGCGCAGAAAAGTCTGCAGCAAGGTTCCTATTTGCGATATGCGGCGTACGAAAGAGAAGGATTCGGAATTGGACATTTAGGATTCGGGGGATTAGAGAACAGGGTTTGTTTATAAATGCTGTCTTGCTGTTTTTGAACAGGAAAGTGAGCCTTCCGAAGTCTGCCATTGGGAAAGATGATATATCGTTTTCTTTCCCCGTATGCTGAACGCCCCTTCCTGCCCTGTTAGTAACTTTTCCTTTATACCCACTACATTTTGTGGCATAAGATAGCTGGTATACCTTACCTTGTGGATAACTTTTTAGCCGAACGTTCCTTGCATGACAACTGTCGTGAAAAAACATGAGTTCTTGCTGCCCTTTGCGCGTATTTATACGCGCAAATTGGACGACGCTTTTGATTCGATCCCCTTTCAATCAAGCGCGTTTTTTGGCGATGAGGGGGTTCCCGCTTTAACCTCGCCGATGACATGGAGTCCTGAAGCCGTTTCCGTCATGGCTGAGGCTGCTCATTCTGGCGTTCCCGCGGATTTACGCGCTAATGAAGAAAACACGGTTCCGAGCTGGTTATGGAGTCATAAAAATAATAGCTCTCGCTATGAGACCGAGGCTGATTTGCGCGATATTTTCAATCGCGCCGTAGGTTCCGCCACGGCAAAAGCGTGGAAGCTCGGCCTGTTTACAAGCGAAAAACACGCCCGCGCTTTTCATGACGAAGCACGTCATGCCTTTATGCAGCGCCATATCGCCGTTTTGCCCGAGGTCATAGCCTCATGGGGATTATCGTGGGCTTACGGCATCGATGAAGAACAAAAACATCCTTTCGTGGATAAGAAGAAAGAGTTTTCCACATCGGTTTCTAATGCGGCTATTGATGCTTTGGTCGGAAAAACAAAAAATGCGGCAGCGCCGGCATTATGGAAAAAACTTTTTTCTCTTCGTGAAAAAGGCGTTTCAACCGTCTCGTTGCGCTTTTCCGACATCGCTGCCGATTGGCATTCTTCTTCGGAAAATCCGGCGCAGGCTGCAATCGACCTTCTGGCTCTACGTCATGACGACGGCAGAATTAATATCCATGCCTTAAGGCAAGCGGCGCGTTTATTAACTATTCTGCTCGATTTACATTCCCGTCCCGACGTTACAGTCGGCATCGCCAATCTTTCCCCGCTTTTGATGGCCTCAGGTCTTGCTTATGACAGCGATGCCGGTAGGGCCATGGCAGCATCGCTTATTGCGCTGGTGACGGCTGAATGTACGGCAACCTCGGCAGAAATGGCGTCTCTGCGCGGCATGAGCGATGACTTTGTTTCTAACCGAGAGTTCGTTATGCGGTCATTACGCAATCATCGCCGCGCCGTCTACGGGGACGGAAACGATTACGAGAAATTGTCGGTTCTTCCCGCGCCGTTGCCGCTGAAGAATTGCCCCGATTTGTCCTTGGCTGCGGAAGCTCAACGCCGCTGGGACGAAGCTTTGGAGCTCGCGCGCGCTTTCGGGCTTCGCACCGCGCAAACAACGGATTTAACACCTTCGCCCGCTCTTGCCGTTTTGATGGAAAGCGCCTCGCAGGGGCTTGAGCCGATGGCGCAGCTTACTTCCTTAAAGCCTGACGATTCCGGCGCGCCGCGCTGCGTTTTAAATCCCGTCGTAGATGAAGCCTTCGCCCGCATGAACTATCCCCGCGCCGTCGTGAGCGCCGCAACGCAGAATATCGTCGGCGCTTGTTCGCTACGCAAGGCGCCACGCGTGAACGCCTCGACCCTTAAGGCGCACGGGCTTAACGACGTCGCCTTGGAGAAAATCGAGTCTTATCTGCCTTGCGTTAATTCGATCAGGCTTGCCGTTACGCCCTGGATTATCGGCGTCGATTTTTGCCGTTCGCAATTAAAAATTCCCGCGCACGATTTAGAGTCGCCTCGTTTCGATTTGTTGCGGCGACTTGGTTTTACCGATGCCGAAGTCGACGAGGCCAATACTTATTGCTACGGATACGGCACGGCGCGTAACGCGAAGTCCCTACCCCTTCGGCACAGGCCTTTGTTTGCATGTGGCGATGAAATTTCGGCCGAAGCGAGGCTTCGCATGGCCGCTGCCGTTCAAAGCTTTGTTTCCTGCGATGCCGGATTCAAGGTCACTTTATCCACGTCTCAAAGCGTCGAGCGCGGCGCAGACATGGCTCTTTCCGTATGGAGAAGCGGCGTCAAATCCATGACGGTCGTTTTCGATTCTTCCCTTAAATCAAAACCCGTCGCCAAATCCGCCGTGCGCCGCATCAAGGCAACGGCTCAGCCCATGGCCAAACCCGTTGTCTCGCCGCAACGGCAATCCGTGAGGAAACACGCGCCAGTCTTATCGGCAAGAAGAAGCCCGGCCGTCCGGCGCGGGGCGCGGTAAATTTTTGCAGATTAAGCGGAGGGCCTGGTATTCAGCGTGCATCTCTTGGTGCTTGCGGTGTTTTGCTCCGACATTTCTATATACTTTGGATAAAGCTCGATAGCCGTTTTACAAAGTTCGGCATCGCGATTCCCCAAAATCTTTTCGTACTCATGCATATGGGCATAAGCTTTTTTAACAAGCCGCGCCGCTTCATCCGTGAAAGTCTTCTTTCTCATTTCCGGCATATTGTCTGCGAAATATTCTGTGGCAAGCGATTCATCCAAGAGCGCCATGGCGAGATCAACGCATAAGTCGGCGGCTTCTTTGAATTCTTCGGATGTATATTTATTTTTATCCATATTCGTCATATGTCCGAAATAAAAATTGGGGGGCTTCTGTTGCCCGGTGCCCCCCGTACCGCGTGCAAGTCACACACTACCTTACTTCCGCAAGCGGATATTAGGCAGCGAGTGCAACCTTGCTCATGTCAACATTGTCGTTGGCATTTATTAAATTGACCCGATAACGGCGGTATCATGCCGGGCAAAAACCATGTCTTTACTACGCGCGTCGATCCTATTTCGCCCCCGCCAATTTTCGCGCTTTGCCCGAAGATTGGTGGAGGCGCCGGGTACCGCCCCCGGGTCCGCAGCGTCTATTTTACAAGGCGTTTATCGCCATAGTCGGTAAACCGACCCTCTCCTTATACCATAAAATGGTGCAGGAAAGTAAATCAGGATTTTGAAGGCTTTTTAAGCCAGAAAAATGGCTCTAACGACTTGATTTTGTAAACCCAATTAGCACCCGGTACGATGGGCCCGTTATTAAATTCTTGGCCGACACAGGGATGAATACATGCAGAGGCTCTTCGATTTCCGCTACCTTGCTATCCCCCGTAAACCTAAACTGTGCCGTCAGTACTTGGCGCTGCAAAACGGCATCGGACGGATCAACGACGGCTATAAAATACGGAAAGCTTATTTGGTTTCCACCTAAACGAGGCCCCTTCATCGCAGAAACCCGGACTTTAAAAGAAATGTCAATTCCTGTCGGGTCGTCTTCGTCTTTACGATAGGCGCAGTCGCCCTTAATTTGTTTAAGGCTCGCTTTAGCCACAAATTGCGTCACGTCAGGTTTTTCGCCGCCGTAATCAAACTCCTCATCGGCTTGCCTTAAAATAGCGACCTGAGGACATATGAGATTGTCCGTTCTGATTTCCGGCTCCGGCATTGAAATCTCTTCTGACACTTCCGGTTTTTTGTTACTTGAACAAGCAACAAGGGCTAACAGAATAAGAAGGCTGCCGAATTTCTTCATGATTAGTCTCCGGTTGTTTTGCAAATAAATCTTCAAGCCTTGAGTTTGTAGCCGCTCTCAAACAGGTGATGGGTCGCGCCGAGAAGCCCAAGATTGACGGCAAGCACGAACGCCATCCCTATCCATAAATTTCCTTCCGCGCTGCCGATAAAGCCGTAACGAAAGCCGTCGATGAAGTAGAAAAACGGGTTTGCCGTGCATATAAAACGCCAGCTTTCCGGCAGGCTTTCGATACTGAAGAACGTTCCCGACAGCATTGTCGCAGGCAGAACGACAAAACTATGTATTGCGATCATATTGTCGAATTTATCCGCCCAAATACCCGTGATTGTGCCTATCAGCGCCAACATCATTGAGCCCATGATTGAGTAATAGAGGATAAAAAATACGTTATAAACTTCGATATCCACGAAAAAAACGAGGCATGCAATACAGGCCGCCCCTACGATGAGCCCGCGTACAATGCCGCCGATCATATAACTGAGGGTTAGTTCAAACGATGACAAGGGAGGCATCAAAACATCCACGATATTGCCCTGAACCTTGGATAAAACCAGAGAGCCTGCCGTATTCATAAAAGCATTCTGCGCCATCGTCATCATGACAATTCCCGGCACCAGAAAGGCCAGAGAAGAAGCGCCTCCAGCGTGTTGCGGCCCTCCGCTCAGCACAAAAGCAAACATCGCAAAAAACAGGAGAGTCGAAACGACGGGGGCAAAGATCGTCTGCAAATAAGCTTTCAGAAATCGCTTAATTTCCTTGTCGATCATCGTCCAAAGGCCGAGCCAATTGACGGAGCCGATGTCGCGCGGACGTAATACGGGAACGATTGAGGTCATTCTTGTACCTTACCCACTTTCTTTGTCGGATCAACGCCCATACACCAACAAATAATTGCCTTGTGCGCATGAAGGCGATTTTCGGCTTCGTCCCAGGCTGCGGACTGCGCGCCGTCCAGCACGGCGTTTGTCACTTCTTCGCCGCGATGCGCCGGCAGGCAATGCATAAATATGGCGTTCTTGGCGGCTCGTTTCATTACCGTTTCATCGACGCGGAACGGCGTCAGCAACTGTTCGCGGACGCTCACGTCGCTGTTGTGCATCGACACCCAACAGTCGGTAAGAACGACATCGGCTCCTTTTCCGGCATCGATATCCGCCGTGACTTTGATTTTCGCACCTGCCTTTTGCATGGCGGACAGAAGCGGCGCTTGCGGGGCGAATTCAGGCGGACAAATAATCGTCAGCGAATAATCCATAATCGGCGCGGCGTGCATCCAGCTTGTCAGCACATTGTTGTCGCCATCGCCGTACCAAGCGACTTTTTTGCCGGACAGGCTGCCAAGGCGTTCTTCCGCCGTCATAAGATCCGCGACGACTTGCCCCGGATGAGAGTTGTCCGTCAGGCCGTTGATAACGGGGATTGAGGCTCCTTCGGCGAGCTCGTGCAATTTATGCTCGGCGAAGGTGCGGATCATGACTATGTCAACGTAACGCGATAGAACCCGCCCTGTATCCGCAACAGTCTCGCCGCGCCCCAGCTGAATTTCAGCGCCCGTTAAGGTCGTCACGGATCCGCCCAATTGGCGCATCGCAACCTCAAACGAAACGCGCGTACGGGTCGAAGGCTTTTCGAATATCAACGCCAGAGTCTTGCCTTCCATCGGACGGTAAGCCAAGGGCGCTTTTTTCAATTTATGCCCAAGCGCAATGATCTTTTTGACTTCTTGCGGAGGAATGAGATTGAGGTCGAGAAAATCCCGACAGTCTGCTGCTTTTTTCATGTGCCCACCTACCCGTTTCTCAAACCATACCCAAATTTCGCCCAAAACAAAACAGGGAAGGCTTTCGCCTTCCCCGCATTGAAACAAATAGGCAAAAGCCCTTAGCGTTTGCTGAACTGGAAGCGTTTGCGCGCTTTGACACGCCCATATTTCTTGCGTTCGACGACGCGCGCGTCGCGGCGCAGAAATTTGGCTACCTTCAAGGGCTTGCGCAATTCCGGCTCGAAATAGGTCAGAGCCTTGGAAATGCCGTGCTTAACGGCACCGGCTTGTCCCGACAATCCACCGCCGACGACATTGACCTCGACGTCAAACTGATTGGCGCGATCTGCCACGGCGAAAGGTTGATGAACGATCATCTGCAGAACAGGGCGCGCGAAGTAAACTTCGACGGGGCGTCCGTTGACGACGATCTTGCCGCTGCCAGGCTTAAGCCAGACACGGGCAATGGCGTTCTTACGCTTGCCGGTAGCGCATGCGCGGCCAAACTTATCAACCTTCTTGACGTGTTCTTTCGGCGCATCAGGATCAACAACCGGGGTTTCGACAACGGCTGCCGTTTCGACAGCGATCGTTTCTTCCTTCTTGGCCTTTTCTTTCACTGCGGCCTTGATGCCGGTAAGAGTAGATGTCTTTTTACGCGTTGTGGTGGCCATGTTTTAGCCCCTCTTATTCTTGCTGTTACGGGCGGCGAAATCGATTTTCGTCGGGTTCTGAGCGGCATGCGGATGTTCTGCGCCTGCATAGACCTTGAGGTACGTCATCTGGCGACGCCCCAAAGGACCGCGCGGCATCATGCGTTCAACCGCCTTTTCAATCACGCGTTCAGGATGTTCGCTCGCGAGGATGTAGGCGCGCGTACGCTCCTTGATCCCGCCCGGATGTCCCGTATGATAGTAGAAATTTTTGTTCTCTGCCTTGCGGCCCGTCATCTTGACCTTCTCGGCATTGATGACGATAACATTATCGCCGCTGTCAACCGACGGTGTAAACGTCGGACGGTGCTTGCCGCGCAACATCGCGACAATCCCAGCCGCCAATCGACCCAAGATGACGCCGTCGGCATCAATGACGACCCACTTCTTTTTGACGTCTTGGTGCCGCAATTCGAAGCTTTTGCTTTGCACCGTTTTTGCAATTCGTATTTTTCCGGACATGGTGTCTCCTCAAGTTAGGCGCGGGTTTTACAAATTTTGATGGGGCAAAGTCAACATAATTAAGCAAAATCGGGGATTATTATTGTGTGGTATTATAATACCGCATGTTCGCCTTTTTGCAGTATTTGATTGCGGAAACACCCCAAAAACGGGATAAAGCCGCATGAAAATAGCTATTATTCCTCCCAAAAACACGATTTTGGTCAAATAATGACAATAGATACCATCATTCGCATCATCGACGTGCAGAACTCAGCTAAGGTATGCAAAGTCGTATACGCAGCCGAGGATCAAGAAACATTATGTGTCTGGGAAGGAAGCGCACCGCATATCGGTGATTTATTTATCATTGATAAACGGCATCCGGGCAGAAACGCGCAAAAAATTGGGGAAGCAAAAGAAGGAAGTTGGGTTGCCGATAACGATGCTTTGAGATGGAGAAAACCTGTATCTCCGAATAGTAAAATGACTCGCATGGAGGTTTTAAGACAAAGGCATAGCATTCGACGCACACTGCGCGATTATCTGGATGGACAGGGATTTACCGAAATCGAAGCTCCCCTGCTCGTTCACGGCGCGCCACCCGACATGTGCCTCGATTCTTTTAAAATCGAAGACCGATATCTTATTACGTCATCAGAATATCAGTTAAGGCGGCTTGCTGTTGGCGGTTTTTTGCGCACCTATTCCCTGACAAAAAATTTCAGGTATGGCGATGGCTCTGGCAGCGTCCGCAACCCCGAATTTTCGATGCTTGAATGGGGGCGCATCGGCGCTGAAATGCGGGCAATTGAAAACGATGTGGAAAATATGGTTGAGGAGGCTCTCGATGCGCTGAAGATGCCGACATCCATATCATATCGCGGACATAAAATTAATATGAAAGCTCCGTGGGACAAAATGAGCGTACAAGATGCCGTGGAGCGCATAACTGGTGTTGTAATGAATGATTTTGGAGCAGACTCTTGTCGCAAAGCCGCAGAAGCAGCGGGATTAGAAATTAGGCCAGATTGGTCTGAAAATCGGGACTTTCTTTTCAGCCTTCTTATGGATGGCATTCAACCAAAACTTGGAGAAGACCGTCCTGTTTTCATAACGGATTGGCCGATGTTTCAAACGACGACGGCGGCGCCCAATCCTTCCGATTCCACGCTAGCAATACGGAGCGAATTATTTGTCTGCGGCATTGAAATCGCGGATGGGTTTGCAGATTTATCCGATGCCAATATGCAGGAGCGCGTTTTTAAGGACGCGCTTGCCTTGCGCATACGTGAAGGCAAAGAAGCCGTCGATTTGGACGAAAAATATCTTGAATCCATGCGACTTGGATATCCATGCGGAGCCGCGATGGCTATGGGCTTTGACAGGCTTGTGATGCTTCTGACCGACCAGAGCGAGATCAAAAACGTGTTAGCGTTCGCGTGGGATGAAGTTTAGACAGGCGTTCGCGGTCTAGTGTATCGCCCGAACTCTTTTCAGCGTTTCTTCTTTTCCCAATAATCCGGCGACATGGAAGATTGGGGGCGAAACCGTCGAACCGCTTAAGGCCGCACGCAAAGGCTGGGCGACGGCGCCGAGATTAATGCCTTTTTCTTCGGCAAACGTCCGGAACAAGGCCTCAAGCGTTTCCGAAGTAAACTCAGGAAGTTTTTCCATGCGCGGCACCAATTCGGTCAAATATTCTCTGGCTTCCGGCGTCAGGACTTTCCGCGCTTTTTCGTCCAACGTAAATATCCCCGAATAGAAGTAGAATTTCGTCATCTCGGCGATTTCAACAAGCGTTTGCACGCGCGGTTTTAAATCCGGCATCGCGCGCGCTAAAAGATCCGTTTGATCTTGAGTCAACGGCCTTCCTATGACTTTAGCAATATACGGCGCGGCCACTTTGGCTAATTCCGCGTCCGGCATTTCCTTAATGTAGTGCGTGTTGACGCTATTGAGTTTTGCAAAGTCGAAACGCGCGGGAGACTTGCCGACGCTATCAAGGTCAAACCATTCGATGGCTTGCTTGATGGGGATGATTTCGTCGTCGCCGTGCGACCAGCACAAACGCAATAGATAGTTGCATACCGCTTCTGGCAGATAGCCGCGGTCGCGGTAATCGCTGACGGCAGGCGCGCCGTGACGCTTAGACAATTTTGCGCCGTCCGGCCCCAAAATCATCGGCAGATGCGCAAAGGTCGGAATTTCCCAACCCATGGCTTTATATATCTGCACTTGCCGGAATGTATTCGTCATGTGGTCGTCGCCACGAATGACGTGAGTAATGCCCATGTCATGGTCATCCACAACAACCGCGTGCATATACGTCGGCGTTCCGTCGGCGCGAAGAAGTACCATGTCGTCAAGCTGGCTGTTCTGAACCGTAATGGTTCCCATCACGGCATCGCGAACCGTCGTTTCTCCAGTTTGCGACGCTTTAAGGCGGATAACCGGCGGGACGCCCTGGGGCGCGTCGCTCGCGGGGCGGTCGCGCCAGCGTCCGTCATAACGCTGCGGTAAACCCTTGGCTTTTTGTTCGGCTCGCATCGCTTCAAGCTCTTGCGTCGAGGCGTAACAATAATAGGCCGTTCCGTTGGCGATCATTTCCTTAGCCACTTCGGCATGACGTCCGCGTTCTTCATACTGCGAGTAATAATCGCGGCCTTTATAATCCTTGTTGTCCCAATCGAGACCAAGCCACCTCATGCCGTCTAAAATCGTCTCAATCGACTTCGGCGTCGAACGCGCGCGATCCGTATCTTCAATGCGGAGCAGGAACTTGCCGCCGTGGTGCTTGGCAAACAGCCAGGCGAACAAGGCTGTGCGGGCTCCGCCTATGTGCAGGAATCCTGTTGGACTAGGGGCAAAACGGGTAACAACGCTCATGGAAACGACCTAACCTTGTGCTAGAAGAGAGTCGTTGCACTCTAATGACTTCTTTTGCTTTCGTGAACCCCTTACACGCCCATATTATTTATTTCGAACAAGAGCGTACGCGCTGGCCTTTTTGGCTGCCTGTCGCCTTGGCTATGGGCGTCGTTACCTATTTTTCATTGCCCTTTGAGCCGTCTTGGGGCGTTTTAATTATAACGCCTGTTCTGGCGGTTGCCGCGTGGTTTACGCGGGCTTTTTCGTGGCCTTTGGCCATCGTTCTGTTTGTTCTTACTCTTATAAGCACCGGCTTTTCTGCGGCAAAAATCGAGGCTCTTCTTGACGAAAGACCGATGTTGAACCAGCAGTTGCCCGTTCTTCCTATTTCGGGGCGTGTCGCCTCGACTGATATTATGCCAGACGGGATCAGATTGACGTTGATACGTCCCCGTATCGGCGATTTGGCTCCTGAAACGACGCCCGAAAAAGTCCGCGTTAAATTCAGCGAACTTGCTTTTGAAGACGCTCCCCCGACCGGTTCCGAAGTAAGTTTTGTGGGTCAGCTTAACGCCTTCAGCGAACCTGTTGCTCCGGATGCAACAGATTTCAGGCGGTACGCCTATTATAAACATATCGGCGGACTCGGTTGGAGCCGCGATGTCATTACGATTATAAATCCTGAACCGAATGATTATTCATGGAGCGAAAAGTTTTCATTGTCGCTTGAGCGCGCAAGGAAAGCTCTGGCACGGCATGTTTACGAAAGGCTGCCCGGCGACGTTGCCACGATAACCGCCGCGCGATTGAACGGCGAACAGACCGCCATTTCGTCCCCCGTCATGGACGCCATGCGCACGGCGGGGCTGGCGCATTTGCTTGCGACATCAGGCGCCAACGTCACTGTTATGGGACTGTTGATTTATTTTCCGTTGCGCATGCTTTTGGCGTTGTCGCCGTGGCTGGCGTTACGGTTTCCCATTAAAAAATGGGCGGCTGTTGCGGCCATATTTTCGGCGCTTGCCTTCACCTTTCTTGTCGGGTCGCAAGCGGCGACGATGCGTTCAATGATTATGGTTGCTCTGGCCATGATCGCGATTACCGTCGATCGGCACATCAATTTGTTACGCCTAGTCATGATGTCGGCTCTTCTCGCGATGTTGTTTGTGCCATCAGCAACCATGGGCCCCAGTTTTCAGATGTCTTTTGCCGCCGTGTTTTGCCTTGTTGCAACAGGACGCAATTATAGTTGGAATCAAGAGAAGTCTGCTTTCTTGATTCACCCCTTCTTTGCGCCTATCGGCGACATCGTTCGCATGTCTTTGATCGCCATCGCGGCGACAACCCCCTTTTCAATTTATCATTTCCAGACGTTTAATCTTTACGGCTTTGTTTCAAACACGCTGGCCATTCCCCTTACCAGTTTTTGGATTATGCCCTTTACGATCATGGCGTATCTGACTGCGCCTTGGGGTGCGGACGGATTCTTTATCGACATGGCCGGAATCGGTAATGCCGCGACCATTCGCATTGCCACAACAGTCGCCGCTTGGCCGCATTCCGTATTCTATTGGCCTGCAATGCCTGATGGGGTTCTCATTGCTATCGTCATTGGCGGCTTGTGGTTGTGTTTGTGGCGAAAGAAATGGCGATATTTCGGTTTGCTGCCGATTGTGTTTGGAATGCTTTATCCTTTGTATACGGCCAAGCCCGATTTCTTTGTTTCCCCGAACGGCAAGGCTTGGGCTGTCGTCTTGGACGACGGGCGGCTTGCGGTATCGAACATCAAACGCGAAAGGTTTGCCGTCGAACAATGGCAAGAACGATTGGGTCATGTCGAAATAGTCGACGCGAAAGTTTTGCCTCCCGACAACGGACAAGTCTTATGTGACGATGCGGGATGTGTTTATCGCCGCAGTAAACTTATCGTCGCCATGCCGATTGTTGAAGCAGCGGCGCTGGAGGATTGCGCGCGTGCCGACATCATCATCGCTCCGTTCACGATCAACAAATGCGAAGCAAAGACGATTATTGATAAGGGGGCTCTTGATGTGCATGGGGCTTATGTCCTCTATTTCGATGAAGAAGCTTTGCGCCTCGTCACATCACGCAAAACCAAAGGCGCGAGACCGTGGAGCGTCGGATGGATAGGCATAAAAGAAAAAGCGGGAGACACCGTCCCCCGCTTTTAATGATTTATGGTTTGCCGATTTATTCCTTGTCAGCCTTTTTGGCTTTCTTAGCGGCCGGCTTTTTAGCCTTAGGCTCTTCTTCTTTTTCGGCCTTTTTATCAGCCTTCTTCTCGGCTTTCTTTTCGGTCTTTTCTTCTGTCTTCTCTTCGACCTTTTCTTCATCAGCCTTTTTGGCTTTCTTGGCGGCCTTTTTTGGTTTCTCTTCCGTCGATGCTTCCGCTTCTTCAACCGGAGCGCCAAAGGCGGCTTCGACTTGAGCCTTTTCGGCCTTTGCCTTAATTACTGCAGCGCCTTTTTCAGCTTGTACAACGGCTTCTTCAGGCGAACGAGCAACGTTGACGACCACTTTGGTCGTTACTTCGGGGTGCAGCTTAATTTTGACCGTAAACAGGCCGAGCGTCTTGATCGGCGCGTCGATTTGAACCTGAGAACGTTCGAGCTTTTGCCCAACATCGGCGGCAGATTCAACAACGTCGCGTGCAGTAACAGAACCAAACAATTGTCCCATTTCGCTGGCCTGACGAATTACAACGAGCTTGAGGCCGTCGATTTTCTTTGCCAGCGTTTCCGCTGTGGCGCGATCTGCCGCGTTGCGGGCTTCAAGTTCTGCGCGTTGCTTTTCGAACAACTCCAGATTGGCTTTGGTCGCACGTAACGCCTTCTTATTAGGCAATAAGAAATTACGCGCAAAACCCGGGCGCACCTTGACCGTCTGGCCCAGATTGCCGAGACGTTCGATACGTTCCAATAAAATAACTTCGATCATAGTAGTTCTCCTTTTTCAACAGATCCCCGCCTTCGCGGGGATGAGGTTTTTCTAAGCTTTCGCAAAACGGCGAAAGCTAAGAAAAAGCCTCAATTTGCGTTGCCGCGCTTGTCAGCGTAGGGCAAGAGGGCAAGAAAACGTGCACGCTTGATGGCCTGAGCCAATTCGCGCTGCTTTTTCGCGGATACAGCCGTGATGCGGCTCGGCATAATCTTGCCGCGCTCGGAAATAAAGCGCTTCAGAGTTACCGGGTCCTTGTAGTCGATCTTTGGCGCAGCCTTGCCCGTGAAGGGGCAGCTTTTGCGGCCACGGCGGAACCCGCCGAAACCACCGGCTCCGCCACGTTCGGAACTATCGCGACGCGGACGCTCGGAGCGTTCGCCAAATGAAGATTCTTCTCTGCTCATACGACTTCTCCTTCAGATGGGGTGGCGTCAACGTGTGGCGCACGACGCGGACGATCAGAACGGTCGCCACCACGGTCGGAACGATCTCCACCAAACGAAGGACGTTCGCTGCGTTCATCTTTGCGTAAAATGGCGGACGGACCAACTTCGTGTTCTTCAACACGAACGGTCATGAAGCGCAGAACGTCTTCATTCAGCTTCATATTGCGTTCCATTTCCGCAATCGCCGCCGGAGGGGCGTCGATGTTCAGAAGAACGTAGTGGCCTTTTTTATTCTTGTTGATGCGATACGCGAGGTTGCGCAATCCCCACGGCTCGGTCTTTGTGACCAGGCCTTTGTCCTTGACGATAATATCGGAAAAAATCTTGGTCAGCGCTTCGACCTGTGTGGTCGGAACATCCTGACGCGCGATAAAGATAGACTCATAGAGTGGCATATTCTGCACTCCCCTTGGGTTAAAACGACCGGACGCTAAACCTCGAGCCTATCCCGAATTTCAGCCGCTCCGGCCAAGCCCTTTCCGAAGAAAGAGCAAGGAGCAATAAGTTGCGCGTTTATAGCGATTTGTCGCCGGAATGCAAGGAAGAAGCAAAAAAATAGTAAAAAATGTTGGTTAACGATGGATTAGAGATCAATTATACTTGCCCCACGGAATTTTCTGCACATAACAGGGTGTAAGATAGGCTCTAACGAATATCCGTTACATGGGGTTTTTGTTAATGAAAAACAAAGTCAGAAAGAAAATATTGTTCATCGCCACAGGCGGTACATTTAGCGCCGTACATACCGACGAAGGACTGAAACCTTTTTTCGATCCGGAACAGCTTATCGCCATGTTTCCGGAAAGCAGTAAGCTAGCAGATATTAGCGGCGTACAACTTTGCCATTTGGACAGCACCAACGTCCATCCGAAGGACTGGACAAAAATGGCGGAGTTTCTCGGCGCACATTACGATGAAGCCGATGGGTTTATTATTGGGCACGGAACGGATACGCTTGCGCAAACCGCCGCCGCCCTTTCCTACGCCGTACAAGGTAGCCGTAAACCGATTGTCTTAACAGGATCTGTGCTTTCAACGGACAGTCCGAATTCAGATGCGCGGCAGAATTTTCTGGATTCCGTCGTAGTTGCAGTTGACGGTACGGTTAAAGACGTTTGCATTTGTTTCCATGGTAATATCCTGAAGGGCACACACGCGCGCAAGATCACGAATGAGGCAACAAAATTTACGAACGAAGAACTTAAGGTTTATTCAACCGTCAATGTCCCGACAATCGGTAGCGTCAAAAATGCCTTCGTCCTGAAAAACGCGGCCTACAGGGAATGTAAATCGACTACAAAATCGGGCAGGCTAGAGATATTCGCTAAATTCGATCCGCGCGTAGGGCTCATCAAGCTCTTCCCCGGCATCGAAAGCAGAATACTCAATTTCTACAAGGATACGCGAGCCATTGTGATCGAGGCCTTTGGCCCGGGAAATATTCCCTTTACCTATTCCAATTGGCTTGAGGATATCCAACGGACAGTCGCCGCGAACATTCCCGTATTTGTCACGACTCAAGTCCCGTTTGGCGAGGTCGATATGAATCTTTATGAGGTTGGATTCAAGGCAAAACAGGCTGGCGCAATCTCTTGCGAGGATATGACGATAGAATCCGTGACAGCCAAATTGATGTGGATATTGGGCAACTTCCCGGATATTTCCGGCACACAAATCGCGGCAAAATTTAATGAAGATGTCGCCGGCGAATTTTACGGAAGGACAGACGGCAGAGTCCCAAATGGTTAAGTCTCAAACACCGTCACTTCTTGACGCTCCACGCGCAGGTGCCAACACGCCCGAGTTCAGCGTCAGCGAATTGTCCAATCTCGTCAAAAAGACGGTTGAGGAAACCTTCGGCCTTGTGCGCGTGCGCGGCGAGATATCGGACTGCAAACTTCATTCAAGCGGACATTTATATATTACCTTAAAGGAAGGCAATGCCGTCCTTGCCGCCGTTTGCTGGCGCGGACAGGTCGGACGGCTGGGCATCAAGCCCGCTATCGGAATGGAAGTCGTTTGCACCGGAAGGCTTACGACCTATTCGGGACAGTCAAAATATCAATTGGTCGTCGAGGCGATGGCTTTGGCGGGCATCGGCGCGTTGCTCAAGATGCTTGAAGAGCGAAAGAAGAAACTTGCCGCCGAGGGATTGTTCGATGCGTCTCGCAAACGCGCTCTCCCCTACCTGCCACGCGTTATCGGCGTCGTGACCTCGCCGACGGGCGCCGTCATTCGCGATATTCTACACAGATTGGCCGAAAGGTTTCCCCGTCCGGTTCTCGTTTGGCCTGTTGCCGTGCAGGGCGAAGGCGCTTCCGAGGAAATCGCGGCTGCCATTCGCGGGTTCAATGCCCTGCCCCTTTCAGGCAAAGTCGTGCGTCCCGATCTTCTGATTGTCGCGCGCGGCGGAGGCAGCGTTGAGGATCTAATGCCATTCAACGAAGAAAACGTCGTTCGCGCCGTTGCCGATAGCAAAATACCGGTCATCTCCGCCGTAGGCCACGAAACCGATACGACGCTGATCGACTATGCCGCCGATTTGCGCGCGCCGACGCCGACAGCGGCGGCGGAAAAAGCGGTTCCTGTGCGGGAGGAATTATTGACGCAAATTGTCGATATGGGCGCACGTCTCTTTCAAGCGGCCGTTCGATTTATTCAAAACGGGCGCGAACGCTTGCGTTTGACCAAGCGCGCTTTAGGCGATCCGGCGCGCGCTCTTGAACCTTTAGCGCAAAGATTGGATGAAAAGGCCGAGCGTTTCTTTTTGGTGTGGCGGGGATTTTTCGATCAACGGCGTTCGCGATTAAGCGAAATTAGCGGACGCCTTCGCCACCCGCGGGATATTCTGAAATTGGTCGCACAACGCTTGGTCAATGCCGATCAGAAGATGCTTTTTGCGTGGCGCACGCTCTATACGCGCAAACTCAATCAGCTTGAGAACAAGAGCGCCGTTCTTGAACATCTGTCGCCCCGCGCCGTTCTGGGGCGCGGCTATGCCTTGGTTCAAGATGCCAAAGGCCGTGTCGTCGCCCTCGCTAATCAGACAAAAACGGGCGACAAACTCAGCATCGAGTTTAAGGACGGAAAAACGAACGTTGTGGTGAAATAAGAAAAGTACGGAATATGAAGAGGTTATCCGACTTCCTTCATGGGAAAACCGGTGAAACTTTCTTCATCCATGTCGCCTTCGTCACTTCCGGATTTCGACTCAATGTTCTTGCGCCGATTGGACAAAATCGTTTCCGCCATCATAGAGATAAGCGCACTGGCCATGCCAAACAACTGCATCGCTTCGTCCATTGACGCTGCCGCATCGGACACCACGAGGGGATTGCGATAACGTTCCTTGATTTGCGCCAGCATTTGAATCACGCGCCTGTCGGGACGCATGGCGCGGTCTTCTTCGTCCGCCAATGCGGCAAGCTTCTTGATGTAGATCGAATAGTTGCGTTCCGCTTTCGCGGGAACCGACCCAACATATATTTCATAATAACTGCGCAGGGTCATTTCTACCGAACGCAGCGTATGAACGACGGCTGCCGTTCCAAGACCAAAAGCAAGGGCGCGACCGGCCGAGCAAAATTCGTTTTGCGCCGCTACCGGAATAGCGCCGCGAAGACCTTCGGCAAACATTTCCTGCGCGTTTTCGGCAAGATCGTAGGTCGAGTATATGCCGCATTTATCGGCGATATACGTCGGCGCGCAATTAAGATCCGCCGCCAAGGCATGTTCAAATTTCTCGACCAATCCGCGCAACGTCGCCAATTCATGCGTATCGATGCGGTCTTCACCGTCTTGGTTCTTGAGTTGCTTGGTGGAGGGATCGATAAAATAACGATCAAAGATAGCGCCGATTTTATTTAGCAGCTTGGTAGCGTCGGATTTGGACGTTGAGAGCGCAATCGTGTCGCCCTTGATGAAACCGTCGAGCATCGTTTGAATTTCGCTAAGCGGCCCGAACATATCGGCGACGCGCATGCCGTTCTCGCCAAACAGACAGTGCAATCTCGCGCCTAATTCATAGAAACGATACGAGTTGAGTTGTTTCATTTTTCAATCTTTTCCGTTCTTGTCTGCCCACTATGAGGGGAAAGAACTTTTGTAATGACCCGAATACGCGACCCTATGCACTTCAGCAATAAGCGAATTATTTTCATGCCCCACGTTCGTTACGAAACGGCACCGGATTCGTCAATTGGTTATTATGGTTAACGTCCTTTCCTTTCCAACATTCGTTGTTGTGGTGCGGCATGAAATTAAAACAATTATGAAGTATATTCCTGCGCTTCAAATACATTCCTCCCTTTATCGAGTAAAACCCTTGGAGAATCGGGAGCCTTTACCGATAATTGCCAGAACCTTTTTCAGGAAGTCCCCATGTCCGATATTTTCGTAATTGACGATCAACATCCCGAAGATCTTGCCATGTTGCAGGCGCTATACTCGCGCAGCCCAGCCAGCGTCGTGACCCATCTGGATAAATTGAAGGCATCAGGCAGCGGCAAGTTTATGGATCAATACTACGTCGGCTATGGCCATGCGTCGATCGGCGACTGCGCGTCGACAACTCTTTTTATCGAGCAGGTCTCCATGCTGGTGGCCAAAGCCGTGCAGGACAATCCGCTTTACAACGGGCAGGAAGCTTCCACGCGCTATCTCGATTTTTCAAAGCAATCCGTTGTCGATCCCTATAACTCTCCGGCAAGTAAAAAAATCCAGTCGCGCTGGATGGAAATTTATAACCGCACGTTGCCGCTTTTGATCGAAGGACTGAAAAAACACTATCCGTTTAACGCGGGAGAATATAAAAACGAAAAAATCTGGCACAACACTCTGGCCGCCCGCGCTTTCGATATTTCGCGATCGCTTCTGCCCATCGGGACGACCACGCTTTTGAGCTGGACGACTTCCTTGCGCGCGGCACGCGATCATGTGCGCCGCCTGAAGCACCACCCGTTGCCGGAAGTCAGAGATGTCACAAAAAAGATTTTCCAAGGCCTTGTCGATAAATATCCGCATAGTTTCGATGCCTCCGACATGGATGTGACGGACAATCCTTTTGACGTTTACGCCGCAGAATTTGCCGTTCGTAATAATTTTGTAAGTACTGACGACCTTCTGCGCCGATTTGCGCCGACGGACGATGAAATGAAGAATATCACGGCGGGCGGCGTTGTTTCCCGCTCCAACACCGTCGATTTTAAGGCGCTGCAGGCAAACGAAGCCAAGACCTTGTCGGCACGGCCTCCTTTTGCCCCCCTGCCCTGGCGTTTGGAATCTTATGGCCGTTACAATTTCCTCTTCTTACTCGATTTCGGCTCGTTCCGAGATTTGCATCGTCACAGAAACGGCGTATGCCAAATCCCCCTTATCGACGGGCGATACGGATTGGCTCCCTGGTATTTGGAACAATTTGCCGAACATCTTTCTTCTTCCGAAGATGATGTACTGAAACGCGATGTTGCGGCACAATTTGCCGCTATTGCAGATTTACCTAAACAAGGCGTCTCTGTTTCGCCCGCAATGAATCAGTATCTTTTCCCGATGGGGACACAGGCTTTGATTCACGCTTCCTACTCCGTCCCGGAAACTGTTTATGTCGGCGAACTGCGCTCCGGGAAAATGGTGCATCCATCCCTGCGGCCCATCGCCCAAAAAATGTTGGGTGTTCTAAGGCGCGACGTTCCCGGCATGGCCGTTTATGGGGATCAGGAACAAGATAGCTGGAGCGCCAAACGCGGAGAACAGACGATTATACAGGTTGGCAAATGAAATCCGGAACGCAGCTCGACACAATCGAATACTCTTCAAACAACGACCGATATATCACTGTTTCCACTTTAACCGGAGGATCATCATGACAAACATTCAAGTCCTTCTTGTCGGCGCTATACTGATTGCTGGTAGCATCCTTGCTACAAACGGCATTCATTCCGCAAAGGCCGCTTATGGCGGCGGGCCTTATCAGCTTATGCATCACAGCAATACTGCCGCTAATGCCGGCGTGTTCCGGCTTGATACATCAACCGGCGGCATCAGCTATTGCTATATTAGCGGCTCCCAATCTTTGACCTGCACAGGCGAGATTAAGTAGGGCAAAAGCGTGCGCGAACTCTGCGCTGGGGTCTGCCTAAGAGCGGCAGATATTGCCTCTTGTTCGATATTCCAACATTAAAGACGATTTATAATGTTTTGAAATGCAAGGAAACTTGCTTCTCGGCATCGGTTTTGCACAACTATCGATGATTAGAGAATACGCGCCTTTTTATCAAAAACTCGGCAATAAATCATGGATGTTTCCGGAATCAATCAAAGTTATCTCGGCGCTCAGGCGTTTAAAAACACAAACGGCGTCAAAGCCGCAACAACCGTTGCATCGCCAACAACTCCGCAAAGCGATGACGCCGCTTTGCAGGAGCTTATCGACTATTTTTTTGAATCTCCCGCACAGAGAATTGTCGATAATTGGCTAAAAGCTCATGGCATTACAAAAGAACAGTTCGACGCCATGTCGCCCGAGCAGCAAGAGGCTCTGAGAAGGCAAATGGCAGAAGACATCAGGGACAAATGCGAAAAAAGGGCGGAAGAAAGATCAAAAACCGGACTTGATATACTCGTCTAAAATGACTCACTTTTCCCTATGACAAGAGCTTCCAAACAAATCTGCGTCTTCTTCTCTCTTTACATGAAGTTCTTCTTGTCTCAACAAACCCCTGTTTCGATTCACTATTCGAATCTTTGGTTCAAGTGCAAATAAAGTTCTAAAGACCCTTGCGAATCAAAGCACTCTGACTCAAACTCGCACTTCGTGATTCCTCAGTTTTCTCCGTTATGGAGTTTTTCGTGTCCGCTCAATTACATTCCCTAGAATTATGGCGTCATGCCTTTGTTGCCAGCGTACGCGGCGATGCACCCGATCTTTCCGCTCGCCAGATGGCTCTCATGCTTTCCGTGTATTTGGGCGATGGCCCTCATACAGTTCGCGGCCTTGCCATGGCTTTAAAGATATCAAAGCCAGCCGTTAGCCGCGCCCTTGATCGTTTAGGCGAGCTTGGCTATATCCGCCGCCAACGCGACGACCTCGACCATCGTAACGTTTTGGTGCAAAAAACTGCCGGTGGCGCAGGTTTTCTGACTGAGTTTTCCAGCCTTATCGATGCAGCTAAAGAATACGTCGCTTCGATTCCCGCTAAAATGATCGACTTTGTAATTGAGGCCGAACCTGCGGCTTCTTCGGGCGTGCATGCGCCTGCGGCAGAGATGTGGGCTCGCGACGCCGCCGAATGAAAATCGACCCTCGAATTAACGCCTACCGTAACGATTTAGCGGACAGGTCTTTGTGTGACTCCGTTAAAGCCGCGAAATACGTCGATCCTGTCATACGACAGTGCCTATGCGGCGTTTTACCGATGCTTGAGGCACCTAAAGAAGATGCGCGGCAGGTCAGCCAAATTCGGTATGGCGAGTTCATGGACGTGTTTGAAACCCGCAAGGACGGGTTTTTGTGGGTGCAAAACAGAACTGACCGTTACGTAGGTTATGTTCCAGACACGGGCGGTTTGGGAGAGTCCATAGCCATGATGTCCAATAGAGTCACGGCGTTACGTACCTTTGTTTATCCAGAACCTGATTTTAGAACGCCCCCATGCGATGAATTGACGCTTGGATCTTTTGTCAGCATTAGCGGAAAGAGCGGGCGTTTTCTCGAACTATCGAACGGCGGTTTTGTTTTTGAATCGCACGTTATGGCAACCGAATTTGCCAATACTGCCGATTACGTCTTTACCGCAGGACGATTACTGCATACGCCCTATTTATGGGGCGGAAGAACACCTAAGGGCATTGATTGTTCTGCAATGATACAGTTGTGTCTGGAAATGGCGGGCATCGACGCGCCCCGTGATTGTGATTTGCAGTGCGCCGCCTTCGGAAAGCCTTTAGACGCGCACTGGCGCGATCTGGCATGGCAACGCGGCGACATTGTTTTCCTTTCCGATAAAGTCAATCACGCCGGTTTTATGACCGATAGCAGTCACATTATTCACGCTAATGCATCCTTTACAATGGATGTGACGGTCGAGCCGTTGGTGGATCTCGTCGCGCGCGGCATAGAGATTATTGCGACGGGAAGACCGTAATTTGCATGGATCCGCTTCGCGGGGATGAGGTTTTTCTAAGCTCTCGCAAAGGGGCGAGAACTAAGAAAAAGCCTCACTTTGCGGCGACAGGTTCCGTTTCGGGATCGGGTTCTTCGCTGATCCAGGCGGCAAAATCTTCGTCATCCTCGGATGTTTCGGATTCCGGCTCGTTGTCGGATTCACGCGGCAAGTTTGACATCGCGGGACGCGCATCAAGAAGTCCTGCGGCTTTCAATTCATCAAGGCCCGGGAGATCTTTCAAAGACTCCAAATTAAAGTGGCTAAGAAAGTCAGGCGTCGTATGCCATGTCAAAGGACGTCCTGGCGTATCCCGTCTTTTACCCGGGCGTATCCATCCAAGCTCAAGAAGAATGTCCAACGTGCCCCTGCTCGTTTCAACACCGCGAATGCTTTCAATATCCGAACGCGTCAGGGGTTGATGATAGGCAATAATTGCCAACACCTCCGCCGCCGCGCGTGGCAGTTTACGGCGAGGCTGGCGCGTAATCTTCATATGAGGACTGACATCAGGCGCCGTACGAAAGCTCCACTGTCCATCCGTTTGCACCAGATTAACGCCCCGCCCCTCATACTCTTTTTTCAAGGCTTGAAGCATATCCAAAATATTCGCATCTTCGCCGAACTGCTGAGCAAGCATTTCGGTTGTCACGGGCTCGGCGCTCGCAAATATCACGGCTTCTAAAAGACGCAGGTCTGAGGGGATGTCGGCATTATCGGTCATTGTTCACTCACAGGATTGCTTTCAGGTTTTTCACGGCGGCGTAAATATATAGGAGAAAAAGTTCCTTCTTGCCGAAGCTCAAGTTCGCCGTTTTTCACAAGCTCCAACGTTGCCGCAAAAGTCGAAGCAATGGCGGAACGAATCTCTAAGGGCTCTTCCGCCGCCACGATGTCAGGCAGATAGTTTTGGAGGACGCCCCAGCTCGGCACCATACGGAGCAAATGCCGCAAACGCGATACGCTTTCTTCAAGACTATAAAGGCGAGTGTGTCTGACGTTATAGGTTTCGGGCTTACGACGCCGCGATGGCGCGCTGAGAGCCGTCAGCAAATCCTGTATCGGCAAAAAGTAAATCGGCTTTTCTTCTATTTCAACCGGCTCAGAAATGCCGCGCATAAAAATATCCGATCCCAATTGCGGCCTTTCCTGAATTTGTTTTGCCGCTTTCTGCATCGCCTCCAAGCGCAGCAACTGGAACTTCAGCGCCTCGGCCATGGCGGCAGGATCGTCCTCGTCCTGAGGCCGTTCTGGCTCCGGCAACAGCAGGCGCGATTTTAAATAGGCCAGCCACGCGGCCATAACCAAATAATCGCCTGCAATTTCTAGCCTTAAGCGGTGCGCTTCAGCGATGTAACATAGATACTGTTCGGCAAGCGGTAAAATTGCGAGCTTGCACAAATCGACCTTTTGTTCGCGCGCAAGCGACAACAACAGGTCAATCGGGCCCTCAAACCCATCCAAGGAAAGAACCAAATCAGCAGGATCGCCGTTTTGATCGATGGGTATTTCTTCTGTTTTTAAACTCATATCCGCAATGCCATAGAATCAAGGAGGTAAGGGGGAAAGTTAGAGTCTCGCCACATAAAGCACAAGAAGAAGATGGTTTTTCAATCCCCTGATTTTTGGAGTTGGTTCTCTCAAAAATCGTGCTAAAACAAGCCTCTTTATTAGGTTCTTAAAGAAGAAACTCTATGAACATCAACGTTCGCATTGCCCCCTCGCCCACCGGATTGCTGCATATCGGCAATATCCGCGCAGCCCTGTTCAACTACCTGTTTGCCCGCAGGCATGGCGGAACCTTCATGCTGCGGCTCGACGATACCGATAGAGAACGCTCGACCGAAGCGTTTGCCGATGCGATCAAACGCGACATGACGTGGCTTGGATTAACATGGGACACTTTCGCCAGACAATCCGATCGCATTGGACGTTATAAAGAAATACTGGAAGAGCTTAAATCATCGGGTCGTGTTTATCCCTGCTATGAGACGCAGGGTGAATTGGACTTGAAACGCAAGACACAGTTGGGGCGCGGATTGCCACCCATCTATGACCGCGCTGCATTAAAATTATCAGCGGTCGACCGCGCCAATCTTGAATCAAAGGGCCTCAAACCGCATTGGCGCTTTAAGCTCGATTCTTCTGACGTCGTCTGGGATGATTTGGTTCAAGGACATAAGGTTCTTCATACGACTGCAATTTCCGATCCTGTTTTGGTGCGCGAGGATGGCGTGCCCCTGTACACCTTCTGCTCGGTTGTGGATGACGTTGACGACAAAACAACGCATATCATCCGAGGCGAAGATCACGTCACCAACACCGCCGTGCAAATTCAGATTTGGCTTGCCGTAACAAAAACGCAGCCGCCTGTATTTGCGCATTTTCCCCTGATTGTAAGCGCCGATGGAATCGAAATGAGCAAACGCCTCGGCACGCTATCCATTGCCAGCATGCGTGACGACCTAGGCATCGAACCGATAGCCATTACTTCCCTACTTGCCAAACTGGGCACATCGGATTCCGTCGCACCGCGGCTGACGCTTGATGAACTGTCGAAGGAATTCGATATCGGCAAAATTTCTCATGCAACGCCGAAATTCGATTTGGAAGAACTTAAAGCTCTCAATTCCAAGATTTTACATCTAACCCCTTTCACCTCGGTTCGTTCGCGGTTTGAAGCGATGGGGCATGCGAACATCGATGAAAATTTCTGGAACGCCGTGCGCGCCAATATCGTGACTTTCGGCGATGTGAACACGTGGGCAAAGGTGGTTTATGGTTCGATTACGCCCATCGTTAGCAATGCCGGATTTTTAAAACAGGCTGCCGATCTTCTTCCCGCAACGCCGTGGAACGAGCACACGTGGCACACTTGGACTGAAAGCCTGAAGGCAAAAACAGGACTCAAAGGCAAAGATCTCTTTATGCCGTTACGTCTTGCTCTTACTACTTTCGATCATGGGCCGGAGATGAAATTTCTTTTGCCTTTAATCGGCAAGGAAAAAGCGGAAGCAAGATTATCGGGACGATGTGCTTAGGATCACAGTTTTCATCGCCCCCTCTATATAGACACGCATTGGTTGAGTTTTATTGTATGTATAATTGAATATTTTTAGTACGTTCCGGCCCTTAACATTCCTTTGTATGTTATCGTATAATATCAAAACATGCGTTTATCGTTTGTAATTAATAAAAAATTCACTCCCGACATTGTATATGTCGAACACAACCAATGCGGGAGAAAGACAAAATGGATATTTCAACAAGATTTCCCCATGCTCGTATTCTTGTCGTCGACGATAGTGTGTTTGATCGTCGCCTTATTTCTATAGCTATGAAAAAGGCGGGGTTTCACAAAATTATGACTGCCGACGATGGAGCCGAGGCGGTCCAAAAAACTTATGATTTTTGCCCAGATCTCGTTCTTCTTGATCTGAATATGCCTAATCTTGACGGATTCGGCTATTGCGAGATGGTTCGTAACGATAAAACGTTGCCCCGTATGCCTATTATCGTACAAACAGCCATGAAAAATCGCCAATCGTGGATGCATGCCCTCTCCTGTGGCGCTGATGATTTTCTGACAAAGCCCTTAGACATGGCAGAACTCACGCTGCGCATATGCGTACATATCGAACATTTTTACATGCTGCGCGATTTAGAAAATATGTGTGATTACTTAAAAATGGAACTCGATAATTCTCATAGATTGCTAAACGATATTGAAAAATCCGAACTACCTTTAACAAAAATAAATCTTATGAATCGGCACTACGAAGTCTTGGAACAGATCGTTCACTCGTCTGGCTACGCTTAAATTCTCACCAAACGATTCCTTTTATAAGATTCTAGATTTCCGAAATTGCGAATCGTGTTTTGGTTAACAAGTCTGATTCTCCGGTATTTTCAGACGGTTACGGGTGTATGCGTCGTGGTTTTCAACCTCAACAATGCAACTTTTAGTGGGAGATCCAAATGCTAAGCAACCTGAAGATTAGCCAACGTCTGTTGTTGATTGTCGTTGCAATGCTTATTGGTATGTCAGCAATCGGTGTGATCGGGCTGATTAATTTGAAGGATAACCTGCTTCGTGATCGTCAGTCCCAGACTAAGGTAACTGTCGAAACTGCGGTTGGCATTATCGATTCATATTATAAGCGCTTTCAAAAGGGTGAATTCACGGAGGAGGATGCAAAAAAGCGCGCATTGTTAGCTGTTGGCGGCATGAAGTACGATAACAATAGTAACTATGTGTTTGTTCTCGACTCCACGGGCACCTTTCTTGCTCATCCGAAGTGGGCTGGGGAGAACCATATTGATGCAAAGGACGCCAACGGATTTGCTTTCGTCAAAAGTTTCGTTGACGATCTGCAAAAAGGCGGTTCTTTCGGTGGTTATATGTGGAAACGCGATGCCGATAAGCCCCCCGTCCCCAAAATTAGCTATGTCGCACCATATTCCGCTTGGGGTTTGGGCATCGGCACAGGCATTTATGTCGATGATGTCGATGCCGAGTTTATGCGGAATGTAAAAATTATGGGTGGCATTGCGTTGGTTCTCTTTCTGTCAATCGGCGGCGGAGCTCTCGCCATCAGCCGGGGCATCACCGTACCTCTTGGTATTATTACCAAGGGCATGGACAAGTTGGCCGGCGGCGATAAGACCATTGAAGTCCGCTTTACAAAAAATAAAGATGAAATTGGTGGCTTAGCGCGCGCTTTAGAGACATTCAAATCCAATGCCATCAAAATGGAGGCTATGGAGAAAGAGCAAAAAGAACAGGAAAAACGCGCGGCGGAAGAGCGTCGTAAGCTTATGAATAAGATGGCGGATGACTTTGACAGCAGTGTGAAAGGGGTTGTCAACACCGTCTCAGCCGCAGCTACAGAGATGCAAAGCAGCGCAAAGTCTATGTCGGCCATTGCGGAGGAAACGAGCAGTCAATCGTCCGCCGTAGCTTCCGCTGCAGAAGAGTCATCGACAAACATCCAAACTGTTGCTTCTGCTTCTGAAGAACTCAACGCATCTATCGGAGAAATCAACCGTCAGATCGGCGATTCCGTCAAGGTCGCAGCCGAATGTATGACGGAAGCGGAATCAACGGGCAAGGTGATGAAATCGCTGAGCAAGTCCGCCGAAGACATCGGCAATGTCGTAAAGTTGATCGAAAGCATCGCAAGCCAAGTCAATCTTCTTGCGCTCAATGCGACGATCGAGGCTGCCCGTGCTGGTGATGCAGGACGCGGGTTTGCTGTCGTCGCCAACGAAGTCAAGAGTCTGGCAAATCAGGTTAGCCACGCCGCCAAAGACATCACGCAGCAGATCGGGGAAATTCAAACTCAGACGGGTCAAGCGGTAGGAACCATCGAAACGATTACGTCAACCATCCGCCGCATCAATGAGATCTCTACGGCTATTGCCGCAGCCATCGAAGAGCAAGGCACTGCCACTAAGGAAATCTCCCGGAGCATTCAGGAGACGGCACAGGGAACGAAGGAAGTAACACGGAACATTGCGGGCGTTACGCGAGCTGCTTCTGAGACCGGTACGGCATCGGGGCAATTGCTCGATACTGCCGGTCAGTTGGCACATGAGTCCGAAACGTTGCGTAAGGTCGTTGAGGACTTTATAGCCGGCGTTCGTAAAGGATAATGCTTTAGGCGGCCATTGCGGCTAATTCGCCAAGGAGTTTTTTGACTCCTTCCAGTCTGCGTGTCGGGTCATCCCATGCTCGCATGACAACCAGTTTTTGATCCGGCCGCACGGCAACCGTTCCCACGTTCTTGCTAATCCACGCCATTAGACGTTCGGGGTGGCTGAAGGTGTCTTTATATAAAGTTATTATCGCGCCTTTTGCCGCAGCATCGACTTTCGCAACCCCTGCCTTACGGCAAATCTGTTTGATTGCCACCGTTTGCAGAAGGTTTTCAACCTCAGTAGGCAGGGGGCCAAAACGGTCGATCATTTCGGCCGCCAAAGATTCAATTTCAGCATCGTCTGCTATTTCGGCTAAGCGACGATACAAACCAAGTCTCACGTTAAGATCGACAACGTACGTTTCGGGAATAAGCACGGACAGACCAAGGTTAATTTGAGGAGTCCAACGATCCGGCGCTCCTGTAGCGTCGCCCCCTCCCGCCCGCGCTGCAATAACAGCGTCTTCAAGCATTTGTTGATAAAGCTCGACCCCGACTTCGCGTACATGTCCTGACTGCTCTTCACCAAGCAAATTGCCTGCGCCGCGAATATCCATATCGTGGCTTGCAAGTTGGAATCCCGCGCCGAGCTGTTCCAACGTCTGAATAATCTCAAGCCGCTGCTGAGCCGTTTTCGATAACGCTTTTTCCGGGTCATAGGTTAGATACGCGTACCCCCTAAGTTTACCGCGCCCTACCCGCCCACGAAGTTGATAAAGCCCCGCCAAACCAAATCTGTCGGCTCGATGGAGAATAATCGTATTGGCATTTGGAATATCAAGCCCGGATTCGACGATATTTGTCGCCAACAGCACATCAAATTGCCGAGCATCAAAAGCGGTCATGATGTCTTCTAATTGGGTCGCATTCATTCGCCCGTGTGCACTGACGATTTTAACCTCAGGAACAAGTTCTCGTAGTTTTTGGGCAACAGATGCCAAATCCTCGATATATGGGCAGACATAAAAGGACTGTCCCCCACGGAAATGTTCGCGCATGATCGCTTCGCGAATAACCAATGGATCGTAGGGTAAGACGAAGGTTCGTACCGAGAGACGATCAAGAGGCGGCGTGGCAATAAGGCTTAGCTCGCGCACTCCCGCAAGGGCTAATTGCAGAGTTCGCGGAATGGGCGTTGCAGTTAGCGTCAACACATGCACTTCGGAGCGTAGCTCTTTAAGCCGCTCCTTCTGCTTTACGCCGAAATGCTGTTCCTCGTCGATAATCATAAGACCAAGGGCACGGAAGCTAATTTCTTTACCTAAAAGCGCGTGAGTTCCAATGACTATATCGACGCGTCCTTCTTTCATATCCTCCTTAACGCGTTTGGCCTCAGAGGCCGATATCATGCGCGATAATTGAGCGATGCGAATGGGAAACCCTCGAAAACGATCTGTAAAATTATTGAAATGCTGCCGCGCCAAAAGCGTCGTCGGAACAACAATGGCGACCTGAAGCCCAGACTGCACAGAAACAAAGGCCGCCCTTAGGGCAACTTCGGTTTTTCCAAAACCGACATCGCCGCAAACAAGTCTGTCCATTGGCTTGCCGCTTGATAAATCAGCAAGCACATCGGAAATGGCGCGTTCCTGATCTTCAGTTTCGGAATAGGGAAAATGTGCAGCAAATTCTTGATAGCTTCCTTCCGGAACATCGATGACTTCGCCTTTTTTTATCTCACGTTCGGCAGCGATTTTCATCAGGGCTTCGGCCATATCTTTAAGCCGCTTCTTAACGCGTGATTTGCGCTGCTGCCAGCCTAATCCGCCGAGTCTATCCAAAACGGCGCCGGACTCTTCTCCGCCGTAGCGTGTCAAAAGGTCTAAATTTTCAACAGGCACAAACAACTTGTCGCCGCCATCATAAATCAATTTCACGCAATCATGCGACAATCCAAGAACAGATAAGCGCTCCAATCCTTCATAGCGCCCTATGCCATGTTCGGCATGAACGACAAAATCCCCCGGATTGAGCGACCCAAGCTCAAGCTGAAATTGTTTGGCTGCATGGCGTTTTATCGGCGGACGAACCAAACGGTCGCCGAGAATATCCTGCTCGGTAAGCACAGCGAGATCAGGCGATATAAAGCCGTGTTCAAGCCCAATAATAATTAACCCGACAAGCTTTGTATCAAGCTTCCGCAACGCTTCATAACTTGGCACTTGAGTTTGAGCCGAGATTCCGTGCGCACGGAGAAGACCGGCCATGCGATCTGCGGAGCCTTGGCTGTAGCAGGCAAGCGCAACACGACGGTTATGTTTTTGCTGATCGGCAATATATGTTTGGACTTCGCTATATAGGTCTTTTTCCTTCTGTGCGGCACGTGCGGAAGCAAAATCACGTCCACGCTGACCTTGACAGTTGAGGGTTGAAGAATCAACGGACGCAAACGGCGACAATGTAGAGACAGCCCTGCCCTCAAGCGATCTTTCAAGCGCTGCTTGCGATAGATAAATACTTTCAACAGGCGCAGGCTTGTAAAAAACTCCATCTGCTTTCTTTTTAGCCCGCTTCGTAGCGTCATAAAGGGAAAGGCGTGCCTGATAAAAATCATCGATCTGCTGAAGACGCGATGTTATGGCCTCAAATGATTGGTGATCAAAAACTACTGGCGCTTCCGGCAAATATTCAAACAAACTAAAAAGACGAGGGTAGAAAAGCCCAAGCCAATGCTCAACGCCCGAAAATCTTTTACCTTGCGTCACGGATTCGTAAAGGGCATCTCCGTCCGTCACCGCACCAAACAACGCGCGGTAGGATGAACGAAAATGTGCGATTGATGTTTCGCTTAAAATTACTTCAACGCTCGGATTCAAATGAAACCGGTCGATTTTATCGGTTGTCGTTTGCGTTAGAGGATCAAAAACGCGGATGTTCTCTATTTCATCGCCAAAGAAATCGAGGCGCAAAGGCGCTTCATATCCTGATGGAAACAAATCGACGATTCCGCCCCGCACGGCACACTCTCCTGCCTCGCGAACCGTTCCAGCGTTTACATAACCATTCTGTGCCAGAAAACCGCGTATTTTCTCGAGAGGTAAAGAATCACCAACGGCAATATCTAAACTGGATTGTTCCAGAATATCCGGTGGCAATGTCTTTTGAGTAATTGCGTTAATTGTGGCGATAACAACGCAGGGTTGTTTAAAACCCTTCCGCAACCTGCTCAGAGCTTCAATTCTTTGACCCACAATATCGGTATGCGGAGATACGCGGTCATAAGGGAGGCAATCCCACGCAGGAAAAGGCACAATTTCGCAATGTGGCGCGAAAAAGGCCAAAGTATCGGCCATCACAGCCGCTCGAGTATCGTCCTGTGCTACATAGAGAACCGGTACACCCATGCTTCGGTCTGCGATTTCAGCTAGCAGTCGCGCGTCATGGCCTTCAGGCGCTCCGGCAAGCGTCCTGCGGTCTTTTGTGTCAATATTCCAGTCGGCGGTAAACATTTGGCGAGACCTTTATCCATTTACCATAAAATTTCAATGGCATTCAAACTGCCCCCGTTATCCACATAATCCACAGGCTGATTGTTGTAACATAGGGTGTTTTATCTGTTAGCATCCCTTCATGGCAAATTCATCCAATCTTCCAGCTTTGCGCGCCGTTTCGTCTTCTGACGCCATTGGCGCCGTTCGTACACCTCCACACAACATTGAGGCCGAACAGGCTTTACTGGGCGCTTTGCTTGTCAACAACGTCGTTCATGAAAAAATATGCGAGTTTCTTGAACAAGATCATTTTTACGATCCCGTTCATGGCCGTATTTATGGCGCGATTGCGACACTCATCAATCGCGGTCAAATTGCGGATCCCAAGACATTGCGCGGCTTGTTCGAAAATGATCCCGCCCTCGCAGCGGTCGGCGGCGCAAACTATCTCGTCGATCTGGCCGCCAATGTCGTTACGATTTTTAACGTCGAAGATTACGCGCACCTGATCCACGACCTCCATCTGCGCCGTCAGTTGATATCGCTTGGAACCGATGTCGTCAACGAGGCTTTCCAGCAAGATCTCGAAAAGCCGGCATCATCGCAGATCGAATCCGCAGAAGCCAAATTGTTCGAACTGGCACGCACGGGCGAAACCGATCGTGGTTTTGTTAAACTTGAAAAAGCGTTATTCGTTTCCATCAAGCTTGCCGAAGAAGCTCATCGACGCGACAACCATATCACAGGCGTCACGACGGGCTTTACCAGCATGGATCGCATGATGGGCGGTTTGCAGCGTTCAGATCTGGTTATTTTAGCTGGACGCCCGTCGATGGGTAAGACCGCGTTGGCTACCAACATGGCCTTTAATGCCGCTCATGCTTATTTTAAAAGCGAGGGACGCGAAGGATCGGGTGTTGCTTTTTTCTCTCTTGAAATGTCGAGCGAACAATTAGCAACGCGCTTATTAGGCGATTTTTCCAGCGTGCCTTCCGATAAAATCCGCCGTGGAGAAATCAAAACCGAGGACTTCACGAAATTTGTCGAAGCATCACAGATCTTATCGCGCGTGCCTCTCTATATCGACGATACACCTGGCCTTTCCGTCGCCGCCTTACGCACACGCGCACGGAGACTTAAGCGTATGGTTCCCAATTTAGGCCTTATTATCATTGATTACCTGCAATTGCTGCGCGGAACAGGGACTAGGCGCGAGGAAAACCGCGTACAGGAAGTATCTGAAATTACCCGTAGTCTCAAAGCGTTAGCCAAGGAATTGGATGTTCCTGTACTTGCTCTATCGCAGCTATCCCGCGCCGTTGAAATGCGCGAAGACAAAAAGCCTCAATTGGCGGACTTACGTGAATCCGGCTCCATCGAACAGGACGCCGACGTCGTGATGTTTGTCTACCGCGAAGAATATTATCATGCGCGCAGCGAACCGAGCCGCCGACAAGATGAAGACGAAGGCCGGTTTAATGACCGTTATAGCCGTTGGATGTCGCGCGGCGAGGAAGTCAAAAACATTGCGGAAATTCTCGTGGCCAAACAACGCCACGGCCCCATTGGGACAATCGAACTGCACTTTGACGGCCAGTTTACGCGCTTCTCGAATCTCGAAAAGAGATTGGGAGACGTGGAGTAAGCATTCGTTGTCATTTCTATCTTCTCAAGCGACTTCTTTGCTTTTGCTCCCGTCAGTCCACGATTATTTTCTCCCAGAGTTTTACACGTGTCCCTAGAATTTGCCTAAGGTTATAGCCTGAGTTTTTTGGCATTTATTAAAATCGGTATTTTCCGATTTTCTTGAACTATAGTTTGAATATTCGTGTTTTTTTTGAACTATAAGCTGTCTATTCGGCCCTTTTCTCAACCTATAGCCTGTGACTCAAGCTATAGGCTGAATTGGCGCGCAAACCACCCCTGCCGAGCGGTCGGATAATAAATTTATGGCGGCGATGGAACAACGAGAGATGTAGAATTCGCCATGGGATCCTGGAGGCCTGACGCAGCGCCCCATTCTGCATCTACAGTCTGCATGATTGCTTGATCCACAGGGGTTTTAATCTTTTGAATCCATTCTTCTTCGAGCGCCTTGAATATCTCCAAAGAATAAGAAGAGCGAAAGTCCTCCAAAAACTTCATTCCAGATTGAATGGCCTTTGTGCCTAGTGCGAGTCTTGTGTCGTTTCGTTTTCCTCTTCGCATAACCGCTTTCGCATAGGCATCAAAAAGCTCTCCCATTTCCGGATAGTTATCGATGATTAGGTCTGTCGGAAGACCCGAGCGATAGGAAATATTTTTTGGCTGAGCGGCTTTCCAATAAGCTAGATAGACCTGCGCAAATGCAGATACCAAATATCCTTCAGAGGGCCGTAGCGGAGAAAATAATGATGCACGATTTGTCGTTATATCTGCACCGAGGTTCATCAGCATCATTGCCCAAAAGAACCGCGTTCTTTCATTTTGCGAAATGCTGTCTTGTTTTTCAAAAAGGAGGGTCTTTTCTGTCTTGTCAACGGTCCACACCTTGCCTGAACCGGAACCCGCGTGTCTGAGCTTCAGATTGAGCGAACTCTTCGGAATTGAATCCAAGGTGTCGTTCAGCCTTTTCCATTGTTCGGCGTCAAACGTTTTCAATTGCCCGTTTATAAGGGTGACTATTTTGCCGTCCGTCAAACCGCTGTCTTGAAGATTGTTGTCTCGCTCGTATTGAGCGACCGCTTTGGCTAACCAATCAGCTCCCCAGCCGCCATGTTCGGCAATTTTGTTCTTAAGCTCAGCAATCATCTCTTCCGTAAGCGGAGTGCGGTCTATAGCCCGAGCACCATCAATTTGCTGGCTTATGGTCAATGTTTCTTCATCTGTCGTGAATACTTCAACCGTACAGGTTGGGGAAAGGAGCCGCTCTCTGTGTCCGCTGGTTTTTTGGGATGGCCTAACCTCTCGCCCAGGAGCAAGGACCGTCGTCCCTTTGAGAATGTCATAGGCCGTAATGCAGTGGGCCATTGCGAAGCTGCGCGATCTCTTATCCAGTACAGGCTCGGTATCTCCGATGTAGGGGATCGCTTCGAGAATAACCGTTCCCTGGGGCGTTGAGGTGTGAGGGGCGGTCCACGAACGCATGGCGCGCCCCAATTTTTGAACAGTATCGACTAAAGAGTTTCCGGGATAGCTTGCTATGAACTTAACCCGCGGAAAATTAAAACCCTCCTTGAATTTTTGATCGCCCACTACGGCCATATAGCGGCCCTGTTTAAAAGCTTCGAGCCGACGGTTCTGTTCCGCGCTGCTATGGCCTACTGAATGTACCGAAATAGCCACGCCATCAAAACCGTTGGCGCGAGCTTTCTTCTGAAGGTCATCGTTTTTATTCAGTTCCTCAGCCAGATCATCGGCGTGGCGGGTGTCAGCAGCAAAGAAAATGGCAATCTTATCGGAGAGTGGTTGCCCGCTAATTCCGTCTTCCATGGTGGCATAGGTACTAACCACCATTCGAGACCATTCCTGCTTCTTGAATACCAATTTCTCTTTATTATCGATGTCCGTTCTCGCGGGATCGGTCAAGGACGGTACAACGCGCATGATTGCATACTGAACATGTGCATATTCGGATAAAAAGCCCTGTTCAATCGCCTCATTTATACCGATGTGATACACCATATTGCGATGAGTCAGTTCAAGCGTCTTTTCCTGATCGTATTCAGCCGTTGCCGTCACACCAAAATGAACAGTGTTTGCCATGCGATCATTCATGAGCTGCTGGCGACGCACAGATAGCCCATAATGAGCCTCGTCCGTAATATGCAGTCCGATATCTTCGGCGCGCATCTGGCCGCTTTCGAAAAGCTCAACCCACGCGTCGTAAGTCATAATCGTGATAGGCTGACCAAGCTCTTTGCTTCCGCCGCCATAAATGCCGATATCCTCTTTGAGTTCGGGTATGACCGTTGCAAGTTCGTCCCTCGTCTGCTCCAGAAGCAGTGTAGTTGGTTCGACGATGATTGTTTTGAAATGTTCCCCTTGTCCCCGCTCCTGTGCAACCAAATGGGCATAGCGCGTTATGACAGCGAACAATCCGGTCTTTCCGGTGCCTGTTGCCATGTCGACGTAAGCGCGGCTGAGGTCTTCGGGACTGTTCGGCGATGATAAAAAAGCAAGATACCCCTTAAGAGCTTCCTTCTGTGGAACGTTAAGAGGCCGTCCAGGCGATAACGTGCCATCCTTAAGGGCGCGAGAAACGGCTTCAGTAATAATTTCCAAACGGTTTTTCATATTCGCATTATGGCAAAGCCAGATTCTTATAAGGCTCTATCTTTACTGATCTTCCAGACCAGAGTCTGTGATTAAAATACTTTCTATGCATAAAAACCCTCCTGTTCCCAAGAATATGGAGAGTTTTTTCTGCTCACCTCTTAACCACAAATATAGAACATCCTCATTTTTCGGCAGCAAAAGGAGTCCGCCACCTCAATTCGGCAGTTCCTCTTTAACCATTTTCCGCAAATTTGACAGTCATTAAGTATTGTGTCCCCGGAATTCCATCGGCACGATCAAGCTGCACGTCGATGGACAGTTCACGCGCTTCTCGAATCTCGAAAAGAGATTGGGAGACGTGGAGTAATTAATTCGTCGTACGGCTAGGTTAACTCCACTGCAAAATCCTCGGATTCGCCGTCACCATAATATCTTCCGCTTTGTGCTGTAAATTTTAAAACGCGGATGTCAGGGTCATCCATGCCTTTTGTGTAATATTGTTCGTCGCTGGTTTTCCAGATCATTTTTTTGGAAGCCTTGTCGCTCAACACTTCCATTGTTCCGATAAGCAAAACAGCTTTATCTTCTGTAAAGAAATATACACAAGCTTTCGGATTTTCCAGATAACGCTCTGTTCCATCGTACAAGGCATTTGTCGAAAAATAGATATGCTTAATGCCGTCCCTTTTTCTCGGGCGCATGGCTTTTGTATGAGGAAAACCGTCTTTATCGACGGAAGTCATAACGCAAACACTAAGCCGATCGATAAAATCGCCGACGGTCTTTTTCGCGTTTTTCATCTGCGTTTATTTCTTCTTCCTCGTAAACGCTGCGGCTAATTTGCGCATTGTCGAAGCCTGGCGTTCGGTCGATTTTGGCGGAGGCACTGCCGGATTTTGACGCCTGTCAGAGGGAAGCCGCGACGATGAGACGATATCGTCGATGGCAGAACGCGATAGTTTTTCGGGGCTTGAATCGTCCACATTGTTGTCAGAGGTAAGCCTCAAATAATGGTCGATATGCCCCGTGGCTATCGCTTTGAGATGAGGTTTGGTCATTGCCAAGAGCAATGCGGGATCGCGTACAGCCCATGTGATAAGGAGCTTGTGAGCGTCGTGTCGATTTTGACCCGTCGCCGCCAAAGCTTCCTTGATTTTCGCGCGCATAAGGCTTTCCGGCATAAAACAGCCTCCCTTTCGTCGTTACGCCTTGGCAGCGGCCATGGACGTACCTTCACGTTTTTCGCCGTGAACATAAATGGGCTTCGATTTGCCCTCAACAACGTCTTGAGTAATAAGAACCTTTTCAACATCCATTGTTCCTGGAAGTTCATACATGGAATCAAGCAAGACGCCTTCCATAATTGAACGCAGACCGCGCGCACCTGTTTTGCGGGCAATGGCCTTGTTAGCAATGGCCTTTAGTGCATTATTATCAACCTCAAGCTTAATGTCTTCCATTTCAAACAAGCGTTGGAACTGCTTGACAAGCGCATTCTTGGGCGACGTCAGAATATCGATGAGCGCCGCTTCATCAAGATCCGTAAGCGTCGCAATGACGGGCAGACGTCCGATAAATTCAGGGATGAGGCCGAATTTCAACAAATCTTCCGGTTCCGTTCCCTGCAAAATATCCCCCGTACGACGCTCATCGGGGCCTCGCACATCAGCGCCAAAACCTATCGAGCTGCCGCGTCCACGAGCTGAAATAATTTTTTCAAGTCCGGAGAACGCGCCGCCGCATATAAATAATATGTTAGTCGTATCAACCTGCAAAAATTCCTGCTGCGGGTGCTTGCGACCGCCTTGTGGGGGAACAGAGGCAATCGTCCCTTCCATCAGCTTAAGCAAAGCCTGTTGCACGCCTTCACCAGAAACGTCGCGGGTAATTGAAGGATTGTCCGATTTACGGCTGATTTTATCGATTTCATCAATATAAACGATGCCGCGCTGAGTGCGTTCGACGTTATAATCAGCGGCTTGAAGCAGCTTGAGGATAATGTTTTCGACGTCTTCACCGACGTAGCCGGCTTCAGTCAATGTTGTCGCATCGGCCATCGTGAACGGCACATCGATGATGCGCGCCAATGTCTGCGCTAAAAGCGTTTTGCCGCAACCGGTCGGCCCCACCAAAAGAATGTTCGATTTTGCCAACTCAACATCCGAGCTGCGCGCACCATGAGCCAACCGTTTGTAATGGTTATGCACCGCAACCGACAAAACACGCTTGGCGTGATCTTGGCCAATCACATAATCATTGAGGATCGCCATAATATCTTTCGGCGATGGAACGCCTTCTTTGGACTTGGTAAGCGTCGTTTTGCTTTCTTCACGGATAATGTCCATGCAGAGTTCGACGCATTCATCGCAAATGAATACAGTCGGACCAGCGATCAGCTTACGCACCTCGTGCTGGCTTTTACCGCAGAAGGAGCAGTAAAGCGTGTTTTTTGAATCTGGGGTCGTTGGCTTTGTCATGAAACTCTCTTAATCCTAGCTGTATTAGCTGATCCACACTCTAAAAAATATTGGTTACCAAGGCGTTAAGTTGCTTATTTATCTCCTTCCGTCTTTTCCGGACGCTTTGAAAACACTTCATCGATCAGACCAAAGGCCTTTGCCTCTTCTGCAGACATAAAATTATCGCGCTCAACTGCCGCAGAAATCTTCTCGATTGATTGCTTACAATGATGGACATATATCTCGTTTAACCGTTGACGTTGCTTAAGAATTTCACGCGCCTGAATTTCGATATCCGTCGCCTGCCCTTGCGCACCGCCAGAGGGTTGATGAATCATAATGCGGCTGTTGGGAAGGGCATAACGCTTTCCTGCCGCCCCTGCCGCCAAAAGGAGCGACCCCATCGAACAGGCTTGGCCGACGCATATGGTTGAAACGGGCGATTTGATATATTGCATCGTATCGTACATCGCGAGTCCGGATGAAACGATGCCTCCCGGCGAATTGATGTAGAACGAAATTTCCTTGGACGGATTTTCGGATTCAAGAAAAAGAAGCTGGGCACAGACAAGGCTAGAAACGCTGTCGTTCACTTCGCCTGATAGAAAAATGATACGTTCTTTGAGCAGCCGCGAGAAAATATCGAATGACCGCTCTCCGCGTGAGGTTTGTTCAATTACAATCGGAACAAGCATATTGTCAAACGTCTCAAGGGGGTGGCGTTCTGTAGATGACATCGGGAAAAGCTCCTATTGATAAGGCATCTTGAAGGGATTCTAACAAATACCGAGGCGACTCTAGCGCATTAATCCTAGAGTCCGCAAGGGATGGTTAAGAGGGGAATATCACGCTTGATACGAACAATAACAGCGTCTTCGCAGACAAAATGCGAACCCAATTTGCGTGGAAAATTTGAGGAATCAGACGAGTCCCTTGTTGACAAGTTCGTCTTTGATGTAAGCGTAATAAATAGGTGCAGCAACCAGCCCTGCAACCCCAAAAGCAGCATCCATGACAAGCATGGCAACAAGAAGTTCCCATGCATGGGCGCTAATCCGCGATCCAATAATGCGGGCGTTGATAAAATATTCAAGCTTGTGAATAAAAATAAGAAAAACCAGCGCGCCGACAGAAGCTCCGGGGGAAACACCTAGCGCGATGAGGAAAATGACCGTGTTCGAGATGATGTTCCCGATAATCGGCATTAGTCCGACGATAAAGGTAACGGCAATCATCGTTTTGACGAGCGGCAGATGAAAACCAAGCGTCGGCATAACGATGGCAAGGAAAATCCCCGTCAAAAAGGTGTTAAGAGCAGAAATCCTGATCTGGGAGAACACAACTCTACGAAAAGCAAGACTTAGGCATATCGCACGGTCATCAAGAGCCTTGGTGAAGGGCCTCTCTTTTATCTCATCCGTCGCATGCACTGCCGCCAAGCCACCGATGATCATCCCAAAAATGATGTTTACAAAAAACATTCCGGCGCCACGCCCAAACGCGCTCAAATATCGGGCGTTACTGAGCAGCCACTCGTGAGCCTCTGCCTGCCATCCTTCAATGTTCGAAGGCAGATTCCCTATAATCCAATCCGGCATGCTTTTACGTGCTGAATTAACGACGTCCGCCATATGCTTGATTAAAACGACAAGGCTTTCCGGCTCATCGCTCACAAATGACGCGAGCTTGACGCCCCCTATCGTAAATAGGGAGATAACCACCAGAAAAATTATCGCCAACAGCATAATCTTTGCCGCATTCGGCAAAACGCCGACACGGCATAGACTTTTAGCTCCGAATACAATGATATTATAAACGAGAAGTCCCGCGAGCAACGCCGGAAGCAAACCAAGCAGCAAAACGGCTATAAGGCCAACCGCCATAACAACATGAGATGCAAGGGAAATTTTCTCTGGGTCATATTTGCTCATGCCTTATTCTGCCAGATAAATGTAAGTCTGACTAGACCATGCCTGCGCATTATTAAAATATTATCAATTTCATGCTGATCTTAGCGAGACGGCCTGAAAAATTATCTTTAGAGGCAAAACTATGATTGATTACGTTGTCTGGTTCATCTCCACCATCATGGTGATTGCGACCGTGATTCTTCATTATGAAGTCATCATGGTCGTTTCCGACCGGATTATTCCTTGGGCACAAAAATGCGCCCGTTCGCGTCGAGTCATGGCGTACGCCATTGCGGGTCTTCTGTTTGGTCATATCTTAGAAATATGGCTATTTGCGCTTGCGATGAACGCTTTGGTTGCTTTCCCCGTTCTGGGCGCGGCAGAAGGTGCCTTTGGAAATGATTTTAGCATTCTTCTATACTTGTCGTCTGTGAATTACACCTCCCTCGGAGATAATGGCATCCGTTTGATCGGCCCCGTTCGCGCACTTGCCGCAAGTGAGTCTCTCGTCGGTATGATGATGATCGCTTGGTCAGCGGCCTTTGCTTATCTGAAAATGAAAATGATTTGGGAAAGACGTAGTGCGCGCAGAAAATAGGTAATATAATACTACCTGTTCATCTTATGCTTGCTCTTGGCAAAAAGCGCTTCTAACTCTTCCGGCAAAGCGTAAGCCCACGCACTAATCGAACCCGCGCCAAGACAAATGACATAGTCGCCTTCTGTTGCTAATTCAGCAATGATCGAGGCAAGCTCTTTAGGGTCGCTCAAAGAATGAACATTGCGATGACCATAAGCTTGCAACCCCGCGACCAAAGCATCGCGATTGGCTCCTTCGATGGGCTGTTCACCTGCAGTATAGACATCCGCAACAATGACACTGTCGGCATCGTTAAACGATTTGCAGAAATCGTTGAACAGATTTGACAAGCGCGTATAACGGTGCGGCTGCATAACAGCAATAATCTTGCCCTTGTCTCCTATGGCTTGCCGCGCGGCTTTCAACGTTGCAACGATTTCAGCAGGATGGTGGCCATAATCATCAACTATAGTTATGCCCTTCACGACTCCGGTGCGCGTAAAACGCCGTTTTACACTCTCAAATTTTGCCAAAAATGAACGCAATACATCATCGCTAATACCTAGCTGCAAACCGACGCTGATCGCAGCTAAGGAATTTTGAACGTTGTGAAGTCCAATGACAGACAAAAAGAAATTATCAATTGTTCGAGTAACGCCTTTTTTACGATCCGCCACAACAACATCAAAACGCGTTCCATCCATTTTTGGTTCTATATTAATCGCGCGCACATCGGCTTGCGGAGAAAAGCCGCATGTGATGATCTTACGATCCTGAACACGCGCGACAAGCTCCTGAACTTCGGGATGATCAACGCACAATACGGCATAGCCATAAAATGGGATGTTCTGCACAAAAGTCTCATAGGCACGTCTTACCGCATCAAAATCATGGTAGTGATCCATATGCTCAGGATCCATATTGGTGACAACAACTACCGTAGCGGGAAGTTTAGTAAAGCTGCCGTCGGATTCGTCCGACTCTACAACCATCCACTCGCCAGATCCCAACCGCGCATTTGTCCCGTAAGCATTAATAATACCCCCATTGATAACTGTCGGATCAAAATTTGCCATTTCGAATAGGGATGCAATCATCGACGTTGTGGTCGTTTTTCCATGCGTGCCCCCGACAGCAACGGCCCACTTAAGACGCATAAGCTCGCCAAGCATTTCGGCACGGCGAACAACGGGCAAAAAGGCCTCTCGCGCGGCGACAGCTTCCGGGTTGTCTTTTTTTACGGCGGAGGAAACAACGACGACATTTGCTCCGGCTATATTTTCGGCTTTGTGTCCGATGTTGATTGTGATGCCTTTGTCGCGCAAGCGCTTAACGTTAGCGTTATCGCTTAAATCGCTACCTTGAACTTTGTAACCGAGATTATGCAGAATTTCTGCGATCCCGCTCATGCCGATTCCGCCAATTCCTACAAAATGGATAATTCCGACGGATTGCGGCGAAAAATGTTCGCGGCTTGTTGCTTGAGTCCAGTTCATCCTATTTATCCGACACCTTTAAATTTTCAAAAAACACTCCGGTAGATTTAACAAGCGTAGCAACACAATCAGCAAGATTGTCAACCGCCGTTACTTTACCCCAAGCACGCGCGGCGGCTGCCGTTTTTGTCAAAGACGACGGAAGAGCCATCAATGATTCCAATCTAACGGCTAAGGACTCCGGCGTAAATGCCTGTTCTGGAATCAACCACGCGCCGCCTGCTTCTGCTACAGCTTCAGCATTGGCCGTTTGTTCTCCAGCATGTCCGCCGGTGAATGGAATTAAAATTGAGGGTCGCCCGATTACTGTAAGCTCAGCAATAGTCGAGCCGCCGGAACGGCATATTACAAGGTGCGCCTCAGACATTCTTTCGGGAACGTCATGGAAGAACGTCGCAAGCTCTGCCTCGACGCCGATAGCAGCATATGAAGAGCGCGCGGCCTCAATGTCTTCCTTGCGGCACTGTTGCGAAATCACGATGCGGCGACGCAGATGCTCAGGCATTAAAGCCATAGCTTGCGGCACAACCTTGCTTAGTACGCGCGCGCCAAGGCTTCCGCCAATGATAAGAATTTTCATTGGGCCTTCTTCGGATAAGGTCCCATACGGCTTGGCACGTAATGCTATAAAGTCTGGACGAACGGGACTCCCAGTATAAACCAAGCGTGAGCCAACCGGAGGATTCAATCCAATAACTTGTGGGAATGATGTCGCTATGACACGCGCTTTACCCATCAATGCACGATTAGCACGACCCAAAATTGCATTTTGTTCGTGGATAACGATGGGGATATTCAATTGAGCTGCGGCAAATAGCGTAGGAACGGAAGGATAGCCGCCAAAACCGACCACAACAGTCGGGCGCAGTTTACTTAGGCGCCATCGTGCCTGAAAAACGCCGATGCACATTTCTGCAACGCTTCGAATCTTATCAAAAACGCCACTCCCTAATGAACTGGCACGAATGCGATAAACAGGAACAAGCAAATCATCGCTAAACTTTGAACCACGATGATCCGTGATCAAGGCAACGCGATACCCCCTCCCCAACAATTCACGGGCTAAAGCCTCTGCAGGAAAAATATGGCCTCCGGTTCCCCCGGCAGCGAGAACGACGAAGGGAATAAAATCACTCATAAGCCCCCTCCATTGGTTGCATGCGCGCTACAATTGGGTGTTCGGAAAAAGACATCATCCTGAAGATGGGGTTTAATGATTCCTGTATTTTTGCAAATTTCGCGAGGGTCGACGCCATGGATGCGTTTTCCACACCAAACCGTCGCATAAATTTTAGCAGACGTTCCGCCGGGGTCGGCGGCACAGGAAAGGCCTCGAGAGAAATAAGCGCCTGATCATCAAGATTTAACACCTTGCGAACAGCCTTTAATGCCACGTCAAAACCTCCAAGCTCGTCAACCAAACCTATTTTGACTGCTTGTTCTCCTGTAAAGACGCGGCCTTTAGCTATATCCGGCATTTTCTCTAACGGAATTTTGCGCGCCGTCGCTACGTTGCTGACAAAAGTACGGTATGTATTATCCAGAAGCGCATTTACTCTTGCTCTTTGTATGGGCGTGAAAGAGGACATCATATTCCACATACCGGAATTCGGCGCCGTAGAAACGCCATCAACCGACACACCCATTTTCTGCAACAATCCTTCGGCAGCAAACTTTCCGGCAATCACGCCTATGGAACCGGTCAATGTTGCAGGATCGGCAATGATTTTATCGCCATTCATGGCAACCCAATAGCCGCCCGATGCTGCTGATTCACCCATCGATACTATTACCGGCTTACCTTTTTTCTGAGCATGAATGATCGCACGGCGAATGGTTTCCGAAGCCGAAGGCGTACCGCCAGGGCTATCGACGCGGAACAATATCGCTTTTATGGATATATCTTCTACGGCATCAAAAAAAGCCGAAGCAACAATATCCGCCCCCATAATCCGTTCGCCCGACAAGTCTCCGCCATCGAAGCCTTTGTCCACGATAACGCCGGTTCCATAGATAAGTGCTATGGCCGTTTCGTTTTTCGAACTTAGTTTTCCTTCGACGTAAGCAAGATAATCATCAACAGTGGTTTGTTCGGCATCCTTACCAGCCTTATGGTCAATTTCTTCTTCAAATTCATCGGCATAAGCAAGCCTCGTAACCAAGCCCTCCTGTATAGCCTCTTCATCCGTATAGGGTCCCCGCGCCATCAGATTCTTGACGTGATCGACATCCCATTTCCGGCTTGCCGCAATGCCCTGAGCGATCTGATCGGATAGATTATCAATCATTTCCTGCATTTCCGCTTTGACGAGCGGAGAAAAGCTGTCGCGTTGGCCGATTTCCATAAAAGATTTGTATTCTTCGCGTTGCATAAAATCGGCAACAACGCCTACTTTATCTAATGCCGTTTTGGCAAATGGCGACCGGATGGAAACTCCCGTTAAGCTGACAGTTCCAACAGGTTGAAGCCAAATGTTTTCAAAAGCACTAGCAAGAAAGTAGGCGCGGTTTCCCAATCCAAATTCGCCATAGTCCGTTCCATAGGCGTATGTAAATTTTCCTGTTGCACGAAAACGATCTAAGGCTGAGCGAAGTTCCTGCGCCTGCGTTAGTGTTGGCTGTTTTGTACCAAAACGCGCCACGATTCCTTTGACATGGGAGTCCTGTGCCGCATGATCAATCGCCGTCAAAACATCCAGCAGAGCCATTGGATCATCGTCCATGGCTATACTAAATGGTGACGAATCCCTTTGCTCGACGATAGAGCGATTAAAATCAATTGTTAGAACAACGTTCGCAGGTTCCGGCTCTATGCGGCTTTGCGCATCAAAAGCGACAACACAGCCCCAAATGATCAGCGAAACAATCAGGAAGCCTATTAACGCAAAGCAATTTATTATGAATTTCAGCACGTCTGTACCTATGCAGGAAGGTGGGATTAAAGAATTATCTCAATCTAAGGTCAATGTCACTCGTAAACCGATGATGTGAATACAGTTTTTTGCCCTCCCCTTTGAAATTTCAGAAGGATGATCCTGATTTGAGCCTGCCTGATAGAGACTATTTAAATTTCGGGAACCTTGGATTGTTATTCTTCATAACAAATCGAAAGAATTTCGATTGTATCAATACCTGACGGCGTACGCACTTCTATGGCGTCGCCAACACGCGCTTTAAGCAGCGCCTTGGCAATCGGCGATATCCAGCTAATTTTTCCTTTAGAAAGTTCGGCTTCATCAATACCGACAAGCGTTACCGAATGCGTACCGTCATCCTGACGAACATAAGTAACCGTTGCACCAAAAAAAACCTGTGCGCGGTTTTTCTGCTGTTTAGGATCGACAATTTCCGCTGTTTCTAATTTCTTGGTCAGATAGTGGATGCGCCGATCAATTTCCCGCAATCGTTTTTTGCCATAAATATAATCGCCATTTTCCGAACGATCGCCATTACCCGCCGCCCAGGAAACGACCTCAACGACTTTGGGGCGTTCGACTCGCATAAGTTGTCGCAATTCTTCCCTCAACGCCGTAAAACCGCATGGGGTCATATAATTTTTCACATCCGACGGAACGACTTCGGCTTCAAGGCTTTCGTCGGCTTCGCCATCAGTGTCTTTGGTAAAGGCTTTGCTCATAACTCCTATTGCCCCATCATTTCTTTGACGCGCGCCGCCACAAGATGCGTCTCATCAAGCGGAGTATAATTCCATTTTTCGATGTGCCCCGTAAAAGGACGTGAAAGCCCCTCATTACGCATTGTCTGATGAAAACGCCGGAATTTATCTGAGCCACCCGGTAAATCGATCACCATGACTGGTTTTCCAGTCGAACACGCTTCCGACAACATATTAACGCTGTCGCACGTGACTAAAATTGCGTCTGCCAAGCCAAGCATACCATAGTAGGGGTTTGCCCCATGGCCGTCCCAAATATACGATTGTGTGTTTAGCAGCGCTTTCCTGAGTATTGCGAGATTTTCCGCGCCCGTACGGCGAGAAGTTGTAACCATCAAACTCCCCTCGCGTCCGGCGAGGGATTTTAGTTTTTCAGAAATATCCTTCATTTCTCGCGGAGTTAGTCTGTATACGGCGTTGCTCCCGCCAATCGATACAGCAACACGAGGTGAGGGCAAATGCGCAACTTGCGGATAAAATTTTGCAGCTTCGCTGGACAGCATTTCCAGCGTCACGCGATGCAATGAACCTATCGTGGATATTACGTTTTCGCCCTTTAATTGATCGTGGCGAGGAACAACGACTAAGTCGAAATGTGTCGAATCAATAACAGGGTTCTGAATTTGAACGGTAAAAGTTCCTTTTTCTTCATTTTTTCTCGACATCTCTCGAACATAAAGCGATGCGGGAACACTGGCACGTCCAGAAGCAATAAGAATATCGGGCCATGGAGGTGTTATGGAGTCCCCTTCATCGCTGACTGCATACCCAAGTCCGCAGCGCAAATAAGGACTTAGCTGTTTCCATGGGCTGCGCAGTTTAATACGCTTAACCGCAGGTGATAGCCCAAGCGCTACCGCTAAACCTAGGCATTGGTTTTCCATTCCCGCCCCACCATCGGTAACAACCCAACAGGAAGGTGGCTGGAGGTAAGAATTCTGGGTCGAAAGATGGGCTTTGGCGGTTGGCATGTAAAAAAGATAGGGCTACCCGTTGAAAAAGATAATGTCTTACACAATATCAGTATTTATACAGAGTACTAGTGGTTTCATAGAATGGAAGTTATAGCCGTTTTGTGCTAGCATTGAAGTAGGCTCTCAAGCCAAAGGCTGCGTCATGAAGCTCGTCAAACTCGACCTTACAGATCTTCGTATTTTGCGCGGATTGCAGCAGGACGGCAGCATTACAAATGTTGCCTTATCAAAGAAAGTCGGAATCTCGCCGCCGCCCTGCTTAAGGCGCGTACGGGCTTTGGAGGAGGCAGGATACATTCGCGGCTATTACGCCGACATTGCTGCAGACAAAATGGGTTTTGGCATTACAGTGTTTGTGATGGTTTCCTTAACAAACCACAGTGAAAGCGATATTGCCCATTTTTCAAAATTAATCGAAAGTTGGTCACACGTGCGTGAAAGCTATTTGATGACAGGAGATACAGATTTTCTCCTGAAGATTGTGGCTGAAGACTGGGAAGCTTTCCAAAAGTTTGTTACAAGCCAGATAAGCGGCGCACCAAACGTCGCGCACATTAAATCAATGCCCGCCATGCGTCGCGTAAAATATGCTCCGGGGGTGCCTATCGAGGAGAAAACCGAGACGAAGGCATAGGCAAAAAGTTATTTTTCTTTCATCGAGGAATCTTCTTCAGGCAATGTCACGATGACCTTGTCGACACGGCGTCCGTCCATATCGACGACTTCAAAACGCGCGTTTTTCCATAGAAAATTGTCCCCTTCAACCGGAATACGCCCCAAACGATCGAGCATGAACCCAGCGATTGTTTGAAAATCACCCTCGCCACGCATTTCTTTCAGTCCCGTCAGGGCTTCGACTTCGTCAATCGGCATCATACCATCCAAAAGCCAGCTTCCATCTTTTCGTTGCACGGGGTTGGCAATCATTTCTTGTTCCCGTCCAGGAAAACCACCTGTAATGGATTCCATAATATCGGTAATTGAAGCTAAACCTTCTACACTTCCGTATTCGTCAACAACAACGGCAATGTGCTGCCCTACTCGTTTGAACTGGTCAAGCAACCGCAAAACCGGCGTCGTGTCCGGCACAATCAAAGGCGCGCGCATAACCGTTGTAAGCGATAACGAGAGGCCATCAAAACTTGCATTAAGTAAATCCTTGGCATGGACGATCCCCAATACCTCTTCCATATCTCCTCTGGCCACCGGAAACCGGCTGTAACCGCTCGCGCGAATAATGCTTTTTTGATCTCTGGGCTGATCATCGATATTCAGCCACACCATGTCTATCCGAGGCGTCATGATCGTTCTTACCGTACGATCGGCGAGACGCATAACGCCTTCCATCATGTCTCTTTCAGCTGGTTTCAACGCTCCGGATTCCATTCCCTCGGCAATGACGTCTTTGACCTCTTCCTCCGTTACGCCCTGATCGGGTGGCTTATGAAGACGTAAAATTTTCAAAACAATTTCCGTCGAAAAAGATAGGATCCATACGATCGGCGCGACTATTATTGCCAGCACACCCATAATATGGGCGACCCGTATGGCTATTGGTTCGGCATATGCTAAGGCAATTCTCTTAGGAACTAATTCGCCTATGACCAAACTAAGATATGTGATCCCGACAACTGTAATGGCTAAAGCGATGGCTTCGCCGTGTGGAGATATCCACGGAAACGTGTTCAGATAGATTCCAAATTCACCTGATAACGTCGCACCGCTGTACGCCCCTACAAAAACGCTGTTAAGCGTCACCCCTATCTGAACGGTTGAAAGAAAAGAAGATGGGGATTCGTCAATATCAAGTACAAGCTGCGCACCCTCATTGTTCTCGTCAGCCAACTGCCGGAGACGAGCGCGGCGAGCTGAAACAATCGCCAATTCAGACATGGCAAAAAACCCGTTCAAGAGAACGAGCAAAAAAACGATGCCAATCTCGGCAATTAAAGACAAAGGCTAACCCTCGCAAAAGAAAAAATTATCTCAGTGAAGTATACACAATCTTTGTCATTTATGTCCCTATAATTATCTCTTCCGGTTTTCTGCCTTGCTTTCTTAGTTCTCTCAGTGTCGCCGATTTATCGCGCTTGGCATAGCGGTGCCCCGACGCGTCCATTAGAATTGCATGGTGATAATATTCCGGCGTCTCAAATCCCAACAAGGCCTGCAACAAACGATGAACATGCGTAGAGGCAAACAAATCCTCTCCCCGCGTAACAAGCGTTACGCCCTGTATATGGTCGTCAACGGTAACGCTGAGGTGATAACTTGTCGGCACATCTTTACGCGCCAGAACGACGTCGCCGAAAATTTCCGGCGTAGCCTCAATTTTACCTCGCACACGATCGTGCCAAAAAAGAGAGCCCGCCGACCGCACAGCGGCTTTAACATCAAGCCGCCAACACACAGTTTCTTGTTGCGCTGATTTTCGCGTGCGATCTCTTTCCGATAAATGGCGACAGGTTCCGGGATAAACGACGGTTCCATCTTCGACGTGCGGCGCCATGCCGGACTTCAGCGCCTCTTGTTCAATTTCGCGGCGCGTACAAAAGCATGGATAAACCAATCCTTTTTCGCGCAGCTTATCAAGCGCCGATGTATAATCGGACATATGCTGCGATTGACGACGTACGGGTTCCGGCCATTTCAGACCCACCCAATGCAAGTCTTCAAATATAGATTCGGTGAATTCCGGCTTGCATCGAATAGGGTCGATATCCTCGATGCGCAAGAGAAACGTTCCGCCATCGGCAGCGCGCGAAGCAAATAACGCCGAATAGGCATGACCGAGATGCAAATATCCTGTCGGACTTGGCGCAAAGCGTGTGGTTGGCATTAGAGTTTACCCTAATCTCCGTCACCCATTTTTAAAGCAGCAATAAACGCAGCTTGAGGAATTTCGACTTCACCAAATTGGCGCATGCGTTTTTTACCTTCTTTTTGCTTATCGAGAAGCTTGCGTTTGCGACTTATGTCGCCGCCGTAGCATTTTGCTGTTACGTCTTTGCGTAATGCCGATATCGTTTCGCGGGCAATAATGCGCCCACCGATGGCAGCCTGAATAGCAATTTTAAACAAATGTTTTGGGATCAAATCCTTAAGCCGTTCACACAAAATGCGCCCGCGTCCTTCTGCATTTGCTTTATGAACAATAATGCCCAACGCATCAACCGCTTCGCCGTTGACTAAAATCGACATGTTGACAAGGTCGCCGTCACGATAGCTCTCAATCGAATAATCAAAGCTTGCATAACCACGACTGATCGATTTGAGGCGATCATAAAAATCGAAGACGACCTCGTTAAGCGGCAATTTGTAAACAAGCATTGCGCGCGAGCCGACATAAGTCAGCTCTACCTGCTCGCCGCGCCGGTCATTACACAAAGCAAGGATGTTTCCGAGATACTCGTCCGGGGTCAGAATTGTCGCCTTAATCCATGGTTCCTCAATGCGTACAATGCGCACGGGATCGGGCATATCAGCGGGGTTATGCAATTCCTTTACGCTGCCATCAGTCAAATGAACTTTATAAATCACTGACGGCGCCGTCGTTATCAAATTTAAATTAAATTCGCGCTCTAAACGCTCCTGAATGATCTCCAAATGCAGCAATCCCAAAAAACCGCAACGGAATCCAAAACCTAAGGCAACGGAGCTTTCCGGCTCGAATTTAAAGCTGGCATCGTTAAGCGCAAGCTTGCCGAGGGATTCCCGCAGATGTTCAAATTCCGTCGCATCGACAGGAAACAGGCCACAAAACACGACCGGTACAGAAGGTTTAAAGCCGGGCAAAAGTTTTTCTGCCGGATTTTTGTCGTCGGTAATTGTATCGCCGACTTTTGTGTCACTGATCTGTTTGATGCCAGCGGTAATAAAACCGATCTCGCCTGCGCTCAATTCTCCGGTTTCGATTTTTTTGGGCGTAAAAATACCGACGTGATCGAGATCGCGCACTGCGCCTGTTACCATGAAACGAACTTTTTGACCCTTCTTAATTGCGCCGTCCACAACACGTACAAGGACAACAACTCCAAGATAGGAATCGTACCAACTGTCGATCAGCAATGCCTTAAGCTGCGCGTCTGGATTCCCCTTCGGCGGAGGCAGATGCTTTACAATCGCCTCAAGCACATCTTCAACTCCCTGCCCGGTCTTAGCGGAAATTGGTACTGCATTTGATGTATCCAGTCCGATCACGTCTTCGATTTGTTGCTTGACCCTTTCAGGTTCGGCAGCAGGCAAATCAATTTTGTTCAGAACAGGCACTATCTCGTGGTTGTTGTCGATAGCCTGATAAACATTCGCCAACGTCTGTGCCTCGACACCTTGTGTAGCGTCGACAACCAAAATAGATCCTTCGCATGCCGCCAAAGACCGGCTGACTTCGTACGCGAAGTCCACATGTCCGGGAGTATCCATCAAATTCAATTGATATGTTTCGCCGTCTTTGGCTTTATAGGTCAAGCGTACTGTTTGCGCCTTGATCGTAATGCCGCGCTCACGTTCAATATCCATGTTATCGAGCATTTGCTCGCGCATGTCGCGTTCTTCGACTGCGCCGCATTTCTGGATAAGGCGATCCGCGAGAGTCGATTTGCCGTGGTCGATATGTGCGATTATCGAAAAATTACGGATGTGAGATTGATCTGTCATTACATATCCTTGTTAAGGCGTGTTTTGAGCATACCGCCTATGTAAATTCAAGATTTCTCGCATATTCGATGCAAACAAGGGGAAAAGGCTTAAAATAAGGGGTTTCAATTAACCGAACCTATATAAGCGCAATTGCTGAAACCAATCGTCCTTCGCTGTTTTCACCACGCAATGTCGATGCGCGATAGCTATAGAAAAGATGAGAGTCGGCGCAAGTATCCGCAGGCGAGGGTTCAACAGAACCTATTCCAAGACCTTTTAATTTAGCCTCGACATAAGCGGGTAGATTAAATTGATAATGACCGCCTCTAGCGGATTCCGTAAAAAAGAGTTTGTTTGACGGGTTTTCAGTCAGAAATGGCGCTAAAAATTCGGAACCAACTTCATAGGATTCTTTCCAGATGCACGGACCAATAGCGGCTTGAATATACTTTCTTTGCGCCCCAAGTTTTTCCATCTCCACTATGGTATTCTCCAACACGCCGCCTATGGCGCCACGCCATCCCGCATGCGCCGCGCCGATAACGGGTACATTCGTCGCAGCCAATAAAACGGGCACGCAATCCGCTGTTAAAACTGCAAGAGCTATGCCCGCCTTGTTCGTCACAAGCGCATCGGCTTCAGGCGCATTCTCAGGGAGCCATATATCATGGACTCTCACAACCTTTGGCGAATGAATTTGACGGCAAAACAATAGACGTTCCGGAGGAACCCCGAAATGCGCCGCCGCCTTTTTTCGTGAACTTAGTGCTTCCGGCTCTGCCGCGCGAAGTTTTAAAAAACATATATTTCCACATGCCCGCGTAAAGAATGCGTGCCGCACGTTAGGCAGTGTGATTAAATTATCTGCAAATAGGATTTCTCTAGACATGACAAACTGCGTACAAAATAACGGGCGAGAACGGAGGAGTATGCTCAAAAACCTCCCCTATTGCCAAAAAAATATATTAACGGAAATACCCTACTTAATATTCTGCCTTGGCCTATTTTAATGAATTTCCATAAGCTTGAAGACTATCTTTACCTGCCACAGCTTTCGTATATGCTGCTGCGACCCTGAAATATGTTCTCAATACAGGGTCTACCCATGAAATACCGTTTCTGAGCATAAAATGACCTTAGATAATTTCGATATAGAAAGCGGGAAAAACCGCAAAACGGAGAATTTTCCGGTCGGGTCTTTTTTGATCCGTCCAGATTTGCGTCCCCATATTCATGCTTTTTATGAATTTGCCCGTGCCGCTGATGATATAAGCGACCACCCTTCTCTGAAAGCACAAGAAAAGGTTTTGCGTCTCGAAAAATTTGCCATAACCCTTTTGGACGATCACAACAACGATATTCCTGCTGCCGTCGAATTACGAAAAAGTCTTCGTCAACTAGAAATTTCCCCTCAGCACAGCCTTGATCTTCTGACAGCGTTTAAACGTGATGCCATCCAGTTACGTTATCGCGATTGGTACGATTTGATCGACTATTGCAATTTTTCTGCTGCCCCCGTTGGAAGACATGTCCTCGCGCTGCACGGCATTGGGAAAAGCGCCTGGAGAACCAGCGACGCTTTATGTAACGCCCTACAAATTATTAATCACATCCAAGATTGTTCGGACGATTATCGTCAATTGAATCGCGTTTATCTTCCACAGGATATGCTTGCCGTCTATGGTGCGCACATTGAAGATTTATCCGATATAGAATCCTCCGAAGGACTACGCGCAACATATGACGCGCTGCTTGAACGCCTTGCTCCTTTGCTGCAAGACGCCCGTGAGCTGCCGCACCATATTCCGGACATTCGTTTGAGAGCTGAAACCTCTATTATTTGCTCTCTCGCCGAGAGTTTAGTTAATTTGCTTCGTAAGCGCGATCCATTACGTGATAATGTTAAACTCGGAAAATCTTCCATTTTTTGCGCGACAATAGTCGGTATGGTAAGAGCCTTGCCATGACCCCTCTCTCTTATACTGAAGCAATACATCAAGTTAAGAAACAAGTCTCCGCCTCGCGTTCGTCTTTTCATGCCGGAATGGCTGTTCTTCCAAAAAATCGACGTGAAGCTATGTATGCGCTTTACGGCTTTTGTCGGGTTGTAGACGATATCGCAGATGAGAGCCTTTCTCCCGAAGTTGCTGCGAGCAAATTACAAGAGTGGCGCGTGCGCATTTCAGACATGTTTAGAGGCAAAACCTCAGATGCCGTTACGACTGCGCTTTTACCATCGCTTCGCGCCTATGATCTTGTCGAAAAAGATTTTCAAGAAATTATCGACGGCATGGAAATGGATTCTATGACCATCGTCGCGCCTTCTCTTGCAACTCTCGACGTATATTGTGATCGCGTTGCTAGCGCCGTTGGCAGAATTTCCATAAGGATTTTTGGCGATGCCGGTACGGACGCGATGAAAGTCGCATATCACCTGGGTCGCGCCCTTCAGCTTACAAACATTCTTCGCGATTTGTCCGAAGATGCCGCGCGAAAAAGGTTATATCTGCCTTGTGAGTTGTTGGAAAAACACAGTATATCTTCACGCAACCCAAGCGAGGTGTTACAGTTTCTGCAGCTTCCTCTCGTTTGCCGCGACTTAGCCTCCATAGCCCGAACACATTATACGCAGGCTGATATCTATATGAAAAAATGCCCTGCTTCGGCTATGCGCCCTGCCCGTATCATGCGGGATTATTATGGCGCAATACTTGGCCTTCTGCTTAAGGAAAATTGGCGCGATTTGTCCTTTCGCGTAACAATACCAAAGTGGAAAAAAATATTTATCTACATAAAGGACATCCTTCTATGACCTCACGGCGCGTACATATTGTCGGCGCGGGAATGGCTGGCTTGTCCGCCGCCTTACAACTAACTTTATCGGGAGAAAAAGTCACGGTTTACGAAGCCGCCCCTTTTGCAGGAGGCAGGTGTCGTTCTTTTCTCGATCGCGAGCTCGGCTGTCGTATCGATAACGGCAATCATTTGGTTTTGTCCGGCAACGCCGCTGTTCGGGATTATTTGTTTTTGATTGGCGCATTGAACACGATGGGTGATTCCGGTGAGCCCTCTTTTTCTTTTATGGATATGACCAACACAAACCGCTGGGTAATCGAAATGGGCAAAAGCCCTTTCCCCTGGTGGATTTTTGATAAAAATCGTCGCATTCCAGGAACAAAGATTCTTGATTATCTGTCTGCCTTGCGCGTTATGTTCGCCGGAAAAAACGATACATTAAGGGGGTTAGCTGGGAATAAAAACGATCTGTATACCCGTTTTTGGGAACCTTTAATTATTGGCACCTTAAACACGGAACCGGAAATCGCGTCGGCTCGTTTGTTACGCAATGTTCTTGTTCAAAGCTTTGCTGTTGGCGGCGATGCCTGTATTCCCCTTATTCCAAAAGTTGGATTATCGGAAAGTTTTGTTACACCGTGCCTCAATGTATTGCGTCAGCACGGCACAGAGGTCAAATATTACCAACGCCTGCGTTCTATGCTGTGGGAAGGCGACTGCGTGCGAGAACTGGATTTCAATAGCACAATTGTCGAGCTAGATCCCCAAGACTGGGTAGTTCTTGCCCTGCCAGCATGGTTTATGCGCGAACTTTTGCCCGAAGTCCCAACGCCGACCGATTTTCGTTCTATTCTTAACGCTCATTACCGCGTTGATGAAACGTCCATTAAAGACGGATTTATTGGTATTGTCGGCGGTTATTCAGAATGGGCTTTTGCGCGAAACGGCCTCGTTTCCGTTACGATTAGCTGCGCCGAGCGATATAAAAACATTCCGGCTCGCGATATGGCAAAATTAGTATGGGAAGAAGTCGCTGCTGTTTTTAATCTTGATCCTAAAAAACTTCCTTCACATAGAATTTTTTTGGAAAAGTACGCGACCATTGCCGCAACGCCAGGGCAAAATATCTGCCGTCCCGCATCATATACAGGCTGGAAAAACGTGGCGCTAGCAGGCGAATGGACGGCAACCGGTTTGCCTTCAACTATCGAAGGCGCCTTGCGTTCCGGAATGAAAGCCGCGCAAGTTGTCATGCGCTGGAAATAAAAAAACATCCAACATCCTGAAAAGAGTTTATCTTCCCATGATGTTGGATGCACTCCTTTAGTTTATTCTAGCGTGTCTTATCGTCATCTGAAGAGCCGCGCGTGCGCTTACCGACGTTCTGGTAGGCGATGCGCGCATGGTCGACGCAATAAGGAAGCCCCTCGTGCGCCGGGCAACCGCAAAAACGAAAATCCGGAGAACGCGGATCCCCAACAGGCCAACGGCAATGACGATCTCCCGCCTTGGTCATCGCAATACCTTCGCTTCTCACGGCCCCGCCTATGCCTTCCAGCGAGCGGAAAATATCTCTCGCCGTCGGGATTGTACGCATCGAAGCTGCGCTTGAAGAAGCAGGAACCATAGGCAGATGCCGCAACATTCGTTTGCGACTCGATTTTATCGATCCCAGCCCCCCTGTCGCGCATTGAAGCCCAGTTCCAGGTGTATCGGTAGATTTTTGAACCGATAATTTTAAGCGATGTGCCTTGCCGATAACCGCATTACGGGTCAAACCGCCAATGTGCTCTGCAATCTCGCTTGCACTGTGATGCCCCCACATATCCTTGAGCATCTGAATTTTTTGCTCGGTCCATGTCATAATTTATAAGCTCCTGTCCTGGTGGTTTGTTGGCGGGAAGAACTTCGCCCAGAATCAATGCGATCCCGAAATAAGCCCTTTAATCTTTAGACTGTTAACCACTAGATTTTGTGGTTTGTTGGTGTTGTTCATACCACGGAGAGCGAATCGATTCTACAAAACACATCATCTTGTGGATGAATTGTGAATAGCAACTAAATATGGTTTTTTAAGTCTATGAATTCTTTGTGTATTGCTAACTTACTAACAGGCAACAGAAATTCAATTTGCACAAATAAGAGGCAATTTTGGGGATTTTATCCACAACTTTTTTGAATCGAATCAGATTCGCACGTTTTAAAATTATTAAAGCGAATCGATTCTTTTTATTTCCTGAATAATTCTTCACGCGAAAATCATAAATTGAACACCTGCAATCAAAAGCCATACACCGGCATGCCTGTTTTTAGCTGTTTGTATATTTTGTATATTATACTTAAATGCTTTGTGTAGATAAGAACAGAACATCCCAAAATTTAGCACCTTCCTTCACTATAATTTTCACAAGCGGTGAACGATGAAGAAGGCCATTAATATATACCCAAAACTGATCACTCTAGCCAGCCTTTGCGCAATTCTTCTTTTGTCTCTTCTTGCGCTCAATTTAGTGGTTTTGAAAAAAACAATGCTGGAGGAACGCAAAATCGCTATTCGCCAGCTTGTTGAGACTACGGTCAGCACGATAGATTTTTATCACCAGATGGCAGAGAAAGGTGTCTTTTCCGATGCCGCTGCACGTGAATACGCAATAAAAGTCGCTGAAACCGTGCGCTATGGCACAAATGGATACATGTATGCGCTCGTCCCACCTGAGGGCTTTATGGTTTTTCATGGGGTAACGCCTTCGCTAGTAGGAAAAAAATTTATAGATAATAAAGACATCAATGGAAAATTTTTTTTCCGGGAAATTATTGAAACAAGTCTCAACGGTGGTGGATACACCTCTTACTATTGGCCAAAACCGGAAGGAACAAAGGCGTTTCCCAAAATTGTTTATTCCGTTTTATACAAACCTTGGAATTGGGTGATTGCGAGCGGTGATTATGTTGATGACATTGACGATGCCTTTCTTAAACAAGCCAAATCTTGGGGAATTAAAATATCGTTTCCCATTTTTCTTCTGTTTTTGATCGCATTTTACCTGGGCAGAACTATCTCCAAACCCATCGCCGAACTGAAAAAAGCGAAAGAGGCCGCTGAAGCCGCCAATCAGGCAAAAAACGATTTTCTTTCCACCATGAGCCATGAAATACGCACACCAATGAATGCCATTATTGGCATGTCACAATTGCTGCTTGATACCGATCTCAAGGAGGAACAATTAACTTGGGGAAAAATTATCTACCAATCAGGAGAAAATCTGCTTGCCCTCATCAACGACATTCTTGATTTTTCAAAGATTGAGGATGGAAAGCTTCGGCTCGAAGCAATTAATTTTGATCTTTGCGCCATCATCGCCGACGTGACAGACGGCCTTTCGATCAAAGCTCGCGAAAAACGACTTGAAATCTTGGTCGATATTTCTGCCGATGTTCCTCCATATATTATTGGCGATCCGGGGCGATTTAAACAAATTTTGTACAACCTTGTCGGCAATGCCATTAAATTTACTTCAACGGGACACGTGCTGATTCAAATTGCCGTAGGATACATCAGCGAAGAGTTCCTTACGCTAAACATAAGCGTCCAAGATACAGGTATCGGCATTCCTCAGAACAAGTTGGAACACATTTTTGAAAAGTTCGCTCAAGGTGAAGAATCAATAACGCGCCGCTTTGGGGGCTCCGGATTAGGATTGACAATAGCACGGGAGCTTGTCGTCCTCATGGGTGGAAAGCTAAACGTCTCAAGCGAAGAAGGAACGGGGGCGACTTTCTTCTACGACATCCACGTCAAACGCGGAAAAATTGAACAAGAAATAATTACGATGCCCCATGTCGTTTTAAAAGGACATCGGGCTTTAATTATAGATGATTACGAAACCAGCACGACAATTATAAAAAAATGTCTTGAAAAAAATATGTTGTTACACTGTGACACGGCTGCAACGGTAGAAGAAGCAAAACAAAAAACTCTCACCTCCATTCAAGCAAACGATCCATATACTTTTGTTATTCTTGATTACAAACTCGGCAACGATAGTGGGCTAGATCTCTGTAAATGGATCACAAATAGAGAAAACGCAGCATCGCCCCTTGTTGTTATGTTGACGGCTTATGGGCGCTTAACGTCGCTAGAAAATATGGCGCGACACGGAATTTCTGGTTTTTTGGTAAAACCATTCTTCCCAGTTCACTTAGAAGGCATCTTGAAGGTTCTTCTAAATGATAGACAAAACAACACTCCATCCACTGTTGTAACCCGACATACTATTATAAAAATGCTGCAAGACAGCTCCAGTGATAAATCGCAAGAGCTTATACATTCTTTAATGGGCATGCGAACTCTTGTTGCTGAGGATCTATCCTTCAATCGTATGCTTATGACAAAAGTTTTAGACAAATTCGGCTGTAGTGTCGATACAGCCATAAATGGGGACGAAGCCGCAGAGATGGTGAAGATGAACAATTATGATGTTGTTTTCATGGATTGCCATATGCCGGAAGTAGATGGCTTTGAAGCAACGCGTCGGATTAGAGCGGCTGAAAAAGCAACCAACAAACATACTGTTATCGTCGCATTAACTGCAGACGCAATGGCAGGGGATAAAGAACGTTGTCTTGCGATCGGCATGGATGACCATATCGGCAAGCCTTTTAAACAGGAGCAAATCGCTGCAGTTTTAAAAAAATGGCGTCGTTAGAGGGGAATCGTCTTTGGTTTGGCTGTTTTCAACCACCAAACGATAATTAAGCGCGTGACCATGAGTGCCGAAAATACCGATGTGAGAATGCCGATGGAAAGCGTCACGGCAAAGCCTTTAACAGGGCCAGAACCATAGATGTACAAGAGAAAGGCGGCTATTAAAGTTGTTAGATTTGAATCCATAATCGCCGACAAAGCATTTCTGAATCCTGCATCAATCGAACCGATAACAGATCGACCAAGCCGAATTTCTTCGCGGATACGCTCAAACACAAGAACATTCGCATCGAAAGCCATGCCTATCGTCAGCACAATTCCCGCAATTCCTGGTAAAGTAAGAGTCGCCTGAAGAATTGATAAAACTGCAAAAATCAGCGCGATGTTAAACATCAAAGCGATATTGGCAAAAATCCCGAACAAGCCATAGGCAAAAACAAAAAAGACAACAACCAGAACAATTCCGATAAGACAAGCCGTTGTGCTGGCGCTTATTGAATCCGCGCCTAATCCTGGGCCAACGGTTCGTTCTTCCAATACCTTAATTGGCGCAGGCAATGCGCCCGCTCTAAGAAGCAAAGCAAGGTCTTGCGCCGACTGTGTCGTAAAATGGCCGGAAATAACGCCACTCCCACCCATGATTGCTTCTCGAATAACCGGTGCACTTATGACTTTATTATCAAGAACAATGGCGAATAAGTGTCCAACGTTGGTTCGTGTTGCCTCACCAAAGCGACGACCGCCAATGGAATCAAATTTAAAGCTCACAACGGGCATTCCATCCTGAAAAGACGGTTGAGCATCAACCAGCGTATCGCCGGAAACCATCACGCGCTTTTGAACAACATAGTTTCGATTATCTTCCGTCGAAGGTAGAATTTCTTCGCCCGGAGGCGCACGCAAATCCGAAGGATTGGCCGTTTCATCGACAAGACGAAACGTCAATTTTGCCGTCTGTCCCAATAAATTTTTGATGCGTTCTGGATCATCAACACCAGGTAATTGCACCAAAATACGATTGTCGCCTTGGCGTTGGATAGATGGTTCCCGCGTGCCTGTTTCATCGATACGCCGACGAACAATTTCGACCGATTGGTCCATTGCCAAGCGCTTACGCTCAGCAACGTAGGCGTCGGTCATACGCAAAGAAAACTCGCCTTCCTTAGTAGTAATATCCAAATTACGATCCATTTCTCTAATGGCTTTTTTTGCTTCATCGCCCTGAGAAATATTCGTTAGCTTGAAATGCACCGAGCCCGCCGTAATGCCAAGATTTGTATAACCAATTGTCGGTTTTGCGGCGCGTAATGATGCGCGCACCTGATCGACAATAATTTGCGTGCGTTCTTCGATCGCGCTGTCTACTTCAACCTCCAACAAAAGGTGCGACCCACCCCGCAAATCTAGCCCTAAATTTACAGTCTGATTGGGAAAAAAAGATGGCGTATGTTCTTGCAACCACGCCGCACGTTCGCGACCTAACAAATTTGGTGCTGAATACAAAAGACCAATCGCGCATATAGCAACGACAAGGATGACTTTCCAGCGTTCCAGATAAACCATTATTTTTTCTCGCCCTCATTTGCTGAAACAACGGCCAACTGCGGCTTAGGTTCCAGAGCGGCTATGTTATCGCGATCAATCTTGATCTGCACGCCCTCAGCGATCTCAAGCATCAACTGCCCCTCACCATCTATTTTAGCAATTTTGCCGTGGATTCCCCCTGACGTCACAACGCGCTCCCCGCGTTGCAAGGCTTTGATCATTTTTTCCTGATCAGCAAGTTTCTTTTGCTGCGGACGAATAACCAAAAAATAGAAAACACCGAAAATAAGGATAAACGGAAGGTAATTCATCATCGCCGACTGAGTATCCTCTGCCCCCAAGGAAACAGCATCCTGCGCCAATGCTGAGGAAACAAAAATACTTGTAAGATCAATCATATAATCCTCTCCATTACAGTCAAAAAGCATAGAACATTCTCATCCTGTCCAGTGCCCAAAAACATACACTTTAGATACAAACAAAGGTCAAGGGGCGAAGACCAGAAACATGCGTCTCATGGCCTTCGCCCCCTGAAATCCAATCCTCGCTGTTCGTTACTTGACTTCAACCTCGACACGACGATCCGCGCTCAAGCAAGAAATCATACTGGCACGAGACAAATCAGCAGGGCAGTCCGTTTGTGGTGAGGAATCACCAAGCGAACGAACTTCAATCTTCTTGGCCTTCACGCCTTTGGCAACCAAGAAATCTCTGACATTCTTGGCACGATTTAATGCCAACTTCTCGTTATTGGCCGCATTGCCAATGCGATCGGCATAACCAACAATCGAAATGGTTTTGCCATTACCGGCTCGAAGGTTTGAAGCCAAATGACGAAGCTGGTCTTTGTATTGCTTCGTCAATCCACTCTTGTTGAAGTCAAAGAACACAACGTTCTCGTCGGCATAAATTCGCCCATCGCATATGTCAAAGTTTTCATCAACAAGAACGGCAGATCCGTCCTTCGTCATGACAGCGGCTCCGCCGGCGGTATGAAGGATGGCGGCATGAGCCGAACTGGACATCAAAGAGCCCAAAGCGATAACAGCAGCCAGGGCAACAGTCTTGCTTGAAAAGGGGGTCATTTTCATTCTCTCGATTTCTGTTAGAGGGGAAGGAAAGGAGGTTATCCACAACGATGTGGATTATAGCGACATCATGGGGTTACATCAATCCCCTATCAATTTCTTTGACTTGGGACAGCCCCTTCGATAGGGTTTGCCTCGTTTATAGCGCATAAAGGCCATATCTCCGCATGAATCCCCTTGCTCTTATTGGACGTACTCTCCTTGATTTTTTGTCGGTTGTAGGCCGTTTGTCGCAATTTGCGATTCGCAGCGTTAGACATTGTTTTTTGCCGCCTTTTTATCTTCGTCAGACATTAAAACAGTTTCTTGACATTGGTTATTACTCCCTTCCCGTTGTGGGATTAACAACCCTGTTCACGGGTATGGTTCTTGCACTGCAAAGCCACACAGGCTTTTCCCGGTTTGACGCCGAAAGTGCGATCCCGACCGTCGTCGTACTCTCCATCACGCGCGAATTGGGGCCGGTTATGGCGGGTCTGATGGTCGCGGGGCGGATAGGCGCATCCATTGCTGCCGAATTAGGGACGATGCGGGTGACAGAACAAATCGACGCGTTGTCTACGCTTTCAACAAACCCGTATAAATATTTGATTGCTCCCCGGTTGATTGCGGGAACACTCATGTTGCCTCTTCTTGTCTTAATTGGCGACATTATCGGTGTCTTCGGCGGCTTCGTGGTCAGCGTCTATGATTTAGGGTTTAATGCCGCAAACTATATTTCGCAGACTTGGCAGTATCTCGAATTTAGAGACGTCACCTCGGGCCTATGGAAAGCTGCAACCTTCGGCTTTATTATTACGCTGATGGGATGCTATCACGGATTTAATTCTAAAGGCGGAGCGCAGGGCGTGGGCAAGGCGACTACCAATGCCGTTGTTTCCGCATCCATCCTTATCCTTGTGGTCAACTATTTGCTGACCGGCCTGTTCTTTGCCGGAAAATAAAATGACAGATATTCCTAAAATAGAGCTTTCCGGCGTTACAAAATCCTTCAACAAGAATCACGTCCTGCGCGGTGTTGATTTATCCGTCGGGAAAGGTGAATCCGTTGTCATCATCGGCGGGTCAGGATCCGGTAAATCTGTTATGCTTAAATGCATACTGGGATTAATGGACATCGATAAAGGAACGATCAAAGTCGATGGGCAGGACGTCACTAATTTAAGACGCAGCGCCCTCGATGCCCACCAGACAAAGTTCGGCATGTTGTTTCAAGGCTCGGCACTTTTTGACTCATTGCCGGTTTGGAGAAATGTGGCTTTCAAGCTTATCCAAACGCCCAGACTCTCAAGAAAAGAAGCTAAAGAACGCGCCATTGAAACATTAGCCTCTGTCGGTCTTGCTCCGGACATCGCAAATCTTTATCCGGCTGAGCTTTCCGGCGGCATGCAAAAACGCGTTGCGCTGGCGCGCGCCATTGCCTCAAGACCTGAAATTATTTTCTTTGACGAACCAACGACGGGCCTCGATCCCATTATGGCCGATGTCATCAACGAACTGATCGTTAAATGCGTTCGCGAACTTGGGGCTACGGCACTTTCAATCACGCACGACATGGCGAGCGCGCGAAAAATCTCAGACCGCATCGCGATGATATATGAAGGCCGCATTATCTGGCAGGGAAGCAAAAAAGATATTGATAACTCCGGCAATCCATACGTCGATCAATTCATCCACGGCCGCGCCGAAGGGCCGATCAAAATGCAGATAAGAAAATTATAGGTTTTCCCTGCGTTTTTTGACGCAACGCCGAGTGTAGTGCTGCATTTTAGAACAACCCCGTAATTTTTCCATCCGTTGTTACGGAAATATTATTTGCGGCGGGAATGCGTGGAAGCCCCGGCATCGTCAAGATATCTCCGCAAAGAACGACGATGAATTCCGCCCCAGCCGACAGTCTCACATTTCGCACAGGAATAATATGCCCAGTCGGCGCGCCTTTAACTGCAGGATCGGTTGTAAAGCTGTACTGCGTTTTGGCAATACAGACTGGTAATTTTCCAAAGCCATCTTTTTCAAATTCATCCAGCTTCTTTTGCGCTTCTGCATCAATCGTAATATCGACCGCTCCATATATCTCTTTCGCAACAGTGCGGATTTTTTCCACCAACGACATCGAATCTGGGTATAGCGGCTTGAATTTCGACGGTTTTGTCTTAATTGTGCGAACGACTTCGTGAGCAAGATCAACGGCTCCCAAACCGCCCATCCCCCAATGATCGGAAAGAACGCAAGGAACGTCGCGCTTTTCAACTAGCTTGCGAAGCAATTCCATCTCGGCTTCCGTATCGGAACTGAATCGATTGATGCAAACGACAACCGGAACGCCGTATTTTTTGAGGTTAGAGATATGGCGATCAAGATTGGCAAAACCTTTCTTTAAGGCATTGATATCTTCGGTTTTCAAATCTTCCTTAGCCACTCCGCCGTGCATTTTCAAAGCCCTGATTGTTGCAACAAGAACGGTGCAATCGGGTTTCAAGCCAGCTTTACGGCATTTAATGTCGAAGAACTTCTCTGCCCCTAAGTCAGCGCCAAATCCCGCTTCCGTGATAACGTAATCAGCGAGCTTTAGCGCAGCCTTAGTGGCGATAACAGAGTTGCATCCATGTGCGATGTTGGCAAACGGGCCGCCATGAATAATCGCAGGATTGTTTTCGAGCGTTTGAACCAAATTTGGTTGTAGAGCATCTACCAACAAAGCCGTCATCGATCCAACGGCACTCAGTTCGTTAGCGCGGACGTAACGGCGATCTTTTGTTTGGCCTACAATGATGTTGCCGAGCCTGCGTTGAAGATCTGCAAGATCGCTGGCGAGACAGAAGATCGCCATGATTTCGGATGCAACAGTGATATCAAAGCCATCTTCGCGAGGATAGCCGTTGCCCGCGCCGCCAAGTGACTGCACGATGTGGCGCAAGGCACGATCATTCATATCCATCGCTCGGCGCCATGCGATGCGCCTCACATCTATACCTAGCGAATTGCCCCAATATATATGGTTATCGACCATTGCCGCCAACAGATTGTTGGCCGTGCCTATGGCATGAAAGTCGCCCGTAAAATGGAGATTAATGTCTTCCATCGGCGCAACTTGAGCATATCCACCACCCGTAGCCCCCCCTTTTTGCCCAAAACAGGGACCAAGGCTTGGTTCACGAATGCAAATAAGAGATTTTTTGCCAATATGATTCAAAGCGTCGTTCAAGCCAATGGTCGTTGTGGTTTTGCCCTCGCCCGCCGGGGTTGGCGTGATTGCGGTGACCAAAATCATTTTTCCGTTGGGACGATTTTTCAGCGTGGGAATATAATCCAGAGAAATCTTCGCTTTGTAATGTCCATAAGGAAGAACGTACTTGGATGGAATACCAAGCCTGTCACGAGCAAGATCAACAACTGGTTTTAATGAGGCAGTCTGTGAAATTTCAATATCTGTTTTCGGTGCCGAATGTTGATTGTTTTTTCCTTTCACTTTGTCCTTGGAAACATCCTTTTTTGCTGCACTCATGAGGGGCTCCCTTAATTGGGGTAAATATGGATATCACTATGTATGTCCGTATAAAGATGGTCAAGAGATAGAATCTTAGAGAATCAATTTAACACCCTGAAAACAACCAATTTCCAGAAGATATAAAAAGCCCAAATAACACAGGCTCGGCTGTTTGCTTTTGCCCTATTTAACCTGCTTTTAAGGACTTCGTACCCAATATTTCCCCTTATCCTAAATCATTGAGGATGCCCGTGAGTATCGACATGTATCTTGGTGGCTTGGTTTCGTTAGCCCTTGCGATTTATCTTGGCTACGCGCTGTTTCATCCTGAAAAATTTTAGAAAGATCCCTTCATGATCGGAAATGCGCTGCTCCAATATTTCGTGTTTGTCCTTGTGACACTAGCCTTATCCATGCCCATCGCATATTGCTTTACGCGATTATTCGCCACCGAAGCCTCGGGTGGTGGTTTTACCTTTTCACCCATCGAACGTTTGATCACAAAAGTCGTCGGACCACAATTTTTTCAACAACAAAATTGGAAACAATATCTTTTCTCGTTGCTTTTTTTCAATTTCATCGGAGCCATCGCGTTGTATTTGATGCTTCGGTATCAAGGGCATCTTCCCTGGAACCCTCAAAACTTTGGGGATTTACCGTGGCCTCTGGCTTTTAATATTACCCTTTCTTATCTGGCGGATACTGGTTGGCAATCCTATGCCGGAGAAGCCACGCTCAGTTTTTTCAGCCAGATGGTCGGACTGACATCGCAGAATTTTTTGTCCTGCGCTACTGGGTTAGGCGTTGCTTTTGTCATAGCGCGTGCCTTTGTTCAAAGAGAGAACCCGGTGCTTGGCAATTTTTACGCCGATGTTGCACGCTCGATAATTTATGTTCTTCTTCCCATGATGCTTATCTTCGCCCTCTTTCTCATCTGGCAGGGCGTGCCGCAAAGTTTGATTCCTTATGTGCATGCCACAACCCTAGAGGGCGAACAACAGATCCTCGCGCAGGGTCCTGTTGCAAGCCAAATTGCTATCAAGATTCTCGGCGCAAATGGGGGCGGATTTTTTAGTGCTAATGCTGCGCACCCTTATGAAAATCCGACGCCGCTCTCTAATTTTTTTCAAATTGTCGCTATTCTCGTTATTCCGGTTGCCCTTGTTCTTTCCTTCGCACAAATGCTGAGAGATAAACAGCAAGGATGGTCTTTGCTTATTGGTATGACGCTTTTATTCATGCTGCTTGTGGCTCTGTGTATGTATTTTGAGCAAACGCCACATCCAATTTTGGAAACACTTAATGTCGATCAAACTATCACTGACATTAACTCAGGCGGTAATATGGAAGGAAAAGAAGTTCGTTTTGGTATTTTTAATTCCGCCTTATGGTCCGTGGCAACGACGTCGACAACGCAAGGCTCTGTCAATTCAACACTTGACAGTTACATGCCGCTTGGCGCGATTGTTCCCCTTCTCAATATGCTGTTTGGTGAAGTTATATACGGCGGGGTTGGATACGGACGATATGGTTTTTTGATATATGGTATGATTGCCGTTTTCATTGCCAGTCTGAAGATCGGACGCACGCCGGAATATCTGGGCAAGAAGATCGAAGTAAATGAAATTAGACTTGCTGGCCTTGTGATACTTATTGTTCCCATTTGTACGCTTTGTCTAAGTGTCCTTAGTTTATTAACGCCTGCGGGCGCTGTTTCTATCACTGCCGATGGGCCTCATGGACTTACTCAAACGGTCTATGCTTATGCCTCTACCGCAAGCAACAATGGTACAGCATTTAACGGCTTTAATTCGAATACACTTTATCAAAATGTTATTCTGGGCTTTGTCATTCTCATAGGGCGATTTGGCGTTATCATACCTACTATCGCTATTGCCGGATCTTTAGCCGCAAAAAAAATAACCCCACCCTCAGCCGGAACTTTTCCCACACAAGGCCCGCTCTTTGTCACCTTGCTTATTGCCGTCATCCTTTTGTTTGGCGGATTGGTGTATTTCCCCATGCTGGCGCTTGGCCCTATCGCCGAGCATCTTTCTCTTTTTGCGGGATAGAAACGTAGTATGTCCAAAAAACACAAACGCTCATCTTTATTCGATCCGGATCTGTTGCGTGCAGCAACAAGAGGGGCATTTATTAAGCTTAAACCAAGGGTTTTGATCCGAAATCCTATCATGTTTACAGTCGGCGTCGCGAGCCTTTGGGCTACCTTTTTAACCTTGCGTAACGCTTTTGGAGGAGCTTTTTCAGCCGTTGATTTACAAATATCTCTGTGGCTGTGGTTTACTGTTCTGTTCGGAAATTTTGCCGAAGCCCTCGCCGAAGGCCGCGGCAGAGCTCAAGCCAATAGTTTACGTAAAACAAGAACGGAAACTCTCGCTAAAAAAATATCGAGCATTGATGCAACAAATTTTACGATCGTCCCTGCTGCAGAACTGCGAACGGGGGATTTAATCGTAGCTGAGGTGGGGGACATTATTCCTGGAGATGGTGATGTTGTCAAAGGTATCGCCACTGTCGATGAATCATCAATTACCGGCGAATCCGCACCCGTTATTCGCGAATCCGATAGCGACCGTTCAGCCGTTACCGGCGGCACACGAATTATTTCTGACCGGATTATCGTCCAAATTTGCGCAAATCCCGGCGAAGCTTTTCTTGATCGCATGATCGGATTAGTTGAGGGCGCACGTCGACAAAAAACGCCGAACGAGATTGCGTTGAACATTCTTTTGGTTGGAATGACCCTGATATTCCTAATTGTTTGTGTAACATTGCAAGGCTTTGCCGCCTACAGCGGCAAACTTCTTCCTGTCATTTATCTGATTGCGCTGTTTGTTTCCTTAATCCCAACAACAATCGGCGGTCTTCTTTCCGCAATTAGAATTGCCGGCATGGATCGACTGGTTATGTTCAACGTTATCACTAAATCTGGTCGCGCCGTAGAGGCTGCCGGGGACATAGATACTTTGTTGCTCGATAAAACAGGAACCATAACGTTTGGAAATCGGATGGCTAGCGAATTTATTCCCCTTTACGGTATTGGGGAAATATTTTTAGTCGAAGCCGCTTTGCTCTCCTCCTTAGCCGATACGACTCCAGAAGGAAAATCTATCGTTCGTCTAGCCAGAGAAAATTTTGGATTAACTGCAGAAACCGTTAATAAACCAAATATGGAGTTTGTTCCCTTTAGCGCCAATACGCGCATGAGCGGTGTTGACATCAACGGCCTTTCCATTCGCAAAGGCTCTCCTGATACAATTCTTGCGTATTGTAATATCAAGGAAAACCTGGAAATTGCATTAGCTATCGAACGAGTCGCAAAAACAGGCGGCACCCCTTTGTTGGTTGCAAGGAATAAAAGCATTCTGGGTATTATTCATTTGAAAGATGTAATTAAGCCTGGGATTTATGAACGCTTCGCTGCTTTGCGACGTATGGGCATCCGGACAATAATGCTCACGGGCGATAATCCGATTACAGCTGCGGCCGTTGCAGCAGAAGCCGGAGTTGACGATTTTCTGGCAGAGGTTTCTCCTGAAATGAAGCTCTCCATCATAAGACAAGAGCAAGCTTCTGGCAGAATGGTTGCCATGTGTGGAGATGGATCAAATGACGCCCCTGCCCTTGCGCAAGCTGATGTCGGCGTTGCCATGAACGCTGGAACAATGGCTGCCCGTGAAGCAAGCAATATGGTCGATCTGGACAATAACCCCACTAAATTAATCGAAATTGTCATGATCGGGAAACAACTCTTGATGAGTCGAGGTACACTTACGATTTTTTCGCTCGCCAACGACGTTGCTAAATATTTTGCAATTCTTCCAGCCTTGCTCATAAGCATATATCCCAGCATGAAGGCCTTAAATGTTATGCATCTCCATAGTCCAGAAAGCGCTATTTTGTCTGCGATTATTTTTAACGCCCTGATTCTGATCGCGCTTGTACCTTTGGCTTTAAACGGCGTGAAATTTTCTCCTGCGCCCGCTAATATCGTTTTACGGCGAAATCTTTTTATTTATGGCCTGGGGGGTATTGTAGTGCCGTTCGTGGGAATTAAGGCGATTGATTTGGTGGTTTCTGCTTTCATGGGAGCTTGACGATGCTTCGGGAAATTCGCTCTAGCCTTGGGCTTTTTACGTTTCTGTCCATTCTAACCGGCGTGGGTTATCCTTTATTTGTGACTATCGTCGGGCAATCCTTTTTTCCATACCAAGCCAATGGAAGCATCGTGAAGGAAGGAGATAAAATTATTGGCTCGGAGCTTATCGGACAAAATTTCTCAAGCGATCGCTATTTTCATTCCCGACCATCTGCATCTGTCATTGGTTATGATGCGTCTTCTTCTGGGGGAAGCAATCTGGGGCCATCATCAAATAAAATGATAGATGCCGTCATCGTACGCGTAAAAGAGTTGCGAAACGCGGATGAAACCCGTCCTATCCCAGTTGATCTTGTTACATCATCTGGTAGCGGGCTTGATCCCGATATTTCCGTCGCATCGGCCCACTTTCAAGCAGTCCGAATTGCCAAAGCAAGGGGACTTCCTTTGCAGCAAGTCGAAAAAATGGTATTGTTAAAAACAACGCATCGCACTTTTGGCTTTCTTGGAGAAAAGCGCATCAATGTGTTGGCCATAAATCGTGCGCTTGACCTTTTGTCATCCCCTCCCATCACACCGCTAACAATTCCATGACAGACGAAGAAATACGCCCTTCTCCAGACGCTTTGCTTAAAGAAGCTAAAAGCGAACACGTTGGTAAATTGAAAATCTTTTTGGGCGCAGCACCAGGAGTTGGCAAAACATTTGCGATGCTTAACGCTGCGAAGTCCAAATTGGGCGATGGGACTGACACTATTATCGGCATTGTTGAAACGCACCAACGTAGCGAAACGCTAGCCTTGGCACAGGGTATCGAGGTTATTCCAAGGCAAAAACTTAATTATCGCGGACTAAGCTTTGAGGAAATGGATCTGGATGCCCTTTTGAAGCGCAAACCAAAGCTCGTTTTGGTCGACGAACTGGCTCACACCAACATTCCGGGCGCTAGACATCCAAAACGCTATCAAGATGTACAAGAAATCCTTGATGCCGGAATTGATGTTTATACAACTCTTAACGTTCAACACATTGAGAGCTTGAATGATGTCATCACCCGTATCACCGGCGTCAAAGTTCGAGAAACAGTTCCGGATAGTATGGTTCAAATGGCAAATGCCATTGAATTAATCGATTTGCCGCCTGATGAGCTTTTGCAACGATTAAAAGAAGGAAAAGTATACATTCCAGAGCAGGCGCGGTTGGCCGTTAATCGCTTTTTCACACCGAGCAATTTAACGGCACTGCGCGAGCTGGCCCTACGGCAAGCAGCAGAACGCGTCGATCAACAGATGACGGATTTAATGCGCCGTCATGCTATTTCGGGACCGTGGCCAACAAGTAACCGCGTTATGGTCTGTATTTCTGATGATAACCAAGCCGTTCCTTTAGTTCGCGCCGCGAAACGCAGCGCAGAACGGCGGAAAGCATCCTGGTTCGTTCTACACATAGAGACCGGCCGTCATAGAGCCCTGCCGGAAAAGGCGCACAATAATATCTCACAAGCTTTTGCACTGGGCGAAAGCATGGGCGCAGAAACGATGACTGTTGCAAGCGAAGACATTTCCGGTGAAATATTGCGTATTGCTCGAGAACGCAATGTTAACACGATCCTTGTTGGCAAATCACTTCGGTCTCTTTGGTCGCGTCTCTTACAACCCTCGGTTTCAAACGCACTCATCAAGAATGGCGAAGGTTTTGATCTTCTTTTGATCAACAATTTGGAGGGGAGAATACGAAGCTCTGATACCCAAAAATTAACAAGTATTTCCGAAACATCTTCGTGGAAATTTTCCTGGCTTTCTTTTGGCAAAATGCTTTTTATTGTAGGCTTTGCCTATCTAGTGGCCTATGCGTCAGCCCCTATCGCTGAACCAATATCGCTGTCTTTATTGTTTTTAATCGCCGTTCTCCTGGTTGCTTTAGATATTGATTTTATTGCCTCTCTTTTTGCAACGTTCTTATCCGCTTTTGCGTTAAATTTCTTTATAACAGCGCCAAATTTCTCTCTTCTTCCACAGAGAGAAGAAGATGGCGTTCTGTTGTTCTTCTTTATTGCAATTTGCCTTGCGACGAGTTTTATTGCTAACCGCGTGCGCCTTCAGATCAATATTACGCATCGCCATGCAGATCGCACACAAGCTCTCTATGATTTTACAAAAAGCATTGCTGCAGCGGCAACGATTGACGACGTCTCCCAAGCAACTGTAAGACGCGTGGCAACAACAATGGGCGCATATGTCGCTATCCTAATGCCTCATAATGAAAGGCTGAATATTGTAGCTTCAATTCCAGCTGATTTAACATTGGATACGGCATCAAATGCCGCGATGGATTGGGCGTGGAGACATCACAAACCGGCAGGATTTCAATCCGATACGTTGCCAGGAGCTCCCTTTTACGGTTTACCCTTACAAGCAGGCGCGAACATCGTTGGGGTTATTGCTATCAAAACAAAGGATGGGAGCGCCCTGACTTCAACACAAAACAATTTTCTCTCTAGTTTAACCTATCAAGCTGCCGCAGCCATCGAGCGGGCCAAACTAGTCACGGACGTTGCACAAGCACGGTTGCAAACGGAAATGGAAAGGCTTCGCACAAGCCTTTTTTCTTCTGTCAGTCACGATATGCGCGCGCCCTTAGACAAAATAGTTCAAGCATCTAGAAATTTAAGTAACGATTGGAACGAAATTTCCGCAGATCAACGGCTTGCCTTGGTTTTTCATATCGAGCAGGAATCGGATCGTCTTGATAGATTTATTGAAAACTTTTTGGATATGACCGAACTCGTTACCGGAAACATGAACTATAACCTAGCATTAATGAGTTTGCGTGATGTAATTGAATTGGCTATGGCGCGTCTTGTTCGAAGCCTTAAGAACCGCAAAGTCATTTTTGACTGTCCCGAAAATTTGCCTCTCATCGAGGCCGATGCTTCCGCCTTGCGGCGTGTTTTTATCAATATAATTGAGAACGCTTGCTCTTATTCCATGCCCGATCAACCAATAAAAATTACCGTGCAGCAAGAAGGAAGTTTTATTAAAGCTATCATCAGCGATCGCGGTATTGGCATTCCTGAAGGTGAGCAACAACGCGTATTTGATATGTTTTATAGAATTAATAAGGATACATCAGAAGTGGGCTCTATAGCAGGCGCGGGGCTAGGCCTTTCCATCTGCCGTGGCTTTATCGAAGCACACCAGGGGCATATTAGCGCACAAACAGGTGAGGATGGAATTGGAACCAACATCATCGTTACTCTGCCAATCAAGGCTTCAATGGTCTAAATCCGGCACATTCGCAATATCGACGATGACGGGCGTGTGATCGGATGCTTTATCTTTACCCCGTGCTACGCGATCAATAACGCACCCTTTTGTTCTATCCGCTGCTTCAGGGGACAAAAGAAAATGATCAATACGAAGTCCTTTGTCTTGCTGCCACGCTCCGCCTTGATAATCCCAAAAACTGTAAGCCCTCTGATGCGGGTGTAAGGCGCGGAATATTTCCGTATACCCCAAACTTATTATATCACGAAATGCAGCGCGAATTTGCGGATGATAGAGAGCGTCTTTTTCCCAGCCTTTAGGATCGTAAACGTCAAGCTCTGTAAAAATAACATTGAAATCGCCGCCTAAAACGACAAGTTTTTCTTCGCAAAGCAGACTTGCGGCATGACGTTTAAATCGTGTCATCCAATCAAGTTTATAAGTAAATTTATCCGTATCGACAGGATTGCCGTTAGGAGCGTAAATTGAAGCCACACGAAGGCCGTTAATTGTGGCCTCTAAGTAGCGCGCTTGTGTATCTTCTTTAAAATTGGGCAAGCCTTCCTGCGCAGCCTCAATTTTATGAAGGCTGGCCAAGGCAACACCGTTATATGCCTTTTGTCCAAAGGCATATGTTTCGTATCCGGCAGCTTTAAATTCCATTGCCGGAAAAGCATCAGTCTCGCACTTGATTTCCTGCATCAACAGAACGTCCGGCTTCGCCTCATCCAGCCATGCAATAATATTCGGCAAACGCGCACGGACTGAATTGACGTTCCATGTAGCTATGCGCATGAGAATTCCCAATCTCTTATAGGCGTGGTATACGACGAATCCTTTATCACAAAAAACCCCTGAAGGCTCGAATCTCATAAAAATGCAAATCTCAAATCAAATGAAGCTAAATATCATTGGAGTCTTGCTTCTGGCTTTGCTGGGAGTTTCCGCTTGGGCCGCCTCACAACATTTAAGTGGATATTCCCTTTTTCCTTTGCTGTGCATAGGATACGCAGCTTTTCGCGTCATATTCGAATTGACCTATAACCGCGCCAATGTACCAACTCTGGCGACTGGTTTTGTCGGACGCAGGAAAATTGCGGCTGTCTTACAACGCGAAGTATCAATGAGGGGAAAAAGCCCCTTTACCATCATTGATCTTGGTTCAGGACGCGGTGAATTAACGCGGTACATAGCAAATTCAATCCCGGTCGCACAGGTTACCGGCATCGAAATAGCGCGAATTCCTTGTATGCAGGCAGCCTTTGTTCAACGCTGGTTGGGACCTAAGAATTTATCCTATCAATGTTGCGATTTTTGGCCTTTCGATTGTTCAAAAATTGATGCTGTCGTTTTTTATCTGACCCCAACGTATGCGCAGCGCGTTGGTGAAAAGTTACATAGGGAAATGAAATCAGGAAGTATCGTCATTTCGCACACCTTTCCCCTTCTCGGCGCATGGATACCCGATAAGGTATTGACCTTCCGCTCACCGTTTAAGGAAGTGGTTTATGTATATCGGAAAGAATAGCAAATTACGCTGCTGCGGATAAAATAGAATTAGCGTTTTTCCTCTTGCCATCAACTTCTTGATTAACAATCGATAGCGAAGATGTCGTGTTTAGTTGCATATCTTGAATTTGTCCAAATATCATTGCATTAAAAAGTGTCGACATTCTATTTGAAGCAAGAGTTGTGTTTTCCGCCCCTGTTTGCAAATGAAGAGAAGAAATAGCGTTGGTGACAGCCAATGCTCGCGAAACCGTAGATGTCTCTTCCGTTATATTGGCCGAAGGGGACAATTCTGACAATTTTGTCGTCGAGGCTTTTGATGATAAGCTTGCGACTTGCTTCAGGCCGGAGTCGAATTTCTCTGAAAAACGTTGATAAATTTGTTGCAAAGAACGCGCTTCGCCCGTCTTTGCATAGAATACTGACTGATTTGCAGCCGCTGCTGTAGGCAAAATCTCTGCAGCAGCAGCTTTGGGATTATTTCGCAGCTCGCGAATAAAACTGCTTGCCCCTCCTGCACCAAGGAAATGGGCAAGATAAAGCTCAGTTCCACCGATCTTGCCTCCAACTTTTTGCTGAAGCGCTGCGGCATTTTCTTTATCCAATTCACCGGCCATTTCCGCTGAGATATTAGGGTCTTTGCGTAAAGCCAAAATAGCCTTACGCATTTCCGAATTTTCAACGGTTAAACGGCCGTCAGAATCTGACGTAATCTGCGCGGCATAATTGCCAAGGCCATATTGATCTCCATAGTTTTTGACCACCTGCAACCATGTCTGATTGGTGAATTGAAACAATCCGGTAGCGCTACTTGTTGTGGCTGTAGCCAAAGGATCAAAACTGCTTTCCTGCGATGCTTTTTGCAAAAGATAGGAAAAATCGACACCTGTCTTGGCCGCAGCGTTTTGAATTGCACGAATAACACGCGAAGACGCACCAGCATTATCCGCTTGTTTTATAAGCGAATTTATCGCATTTGCTGTGGAAATTTGCGAGCCCACCTTATTATCTCCTCTTCCCTGCCCCCGTATAAGCAATGTACGTGCCAAATACTTCTTCGATATATTAACAGACAAGAACGCACAGGCATCAGCTATTTATGTTAGTACATTTTGTTAGTATGTTTTAGCCGATCATTCAGTATCCTTTCCGATGTTTTTACACAAAATAGTGAGGCGTTATGCCGTTTCCTTATACCCCCCCCCTGTCAGAAATTCGTTTTGTCCTTACCCGTTTGATTGGAATCGACAAATTATCTTCGCTCCAAGACTACGAATCAGTAGGAGAAGACATTGTTGATGCCGTTTTATCCGAGGCCGGAAAGATTGCTTCAGAGGTTTTTGCCCCCCTAAATGATATTGGGGATAAAAACGGCATTATGTTCTCGAACGGTAATGTCACCATGCCTTTAGGATTTAAAGACGCATACAAAGCGTTTATCGATGGCGGCTGGAACGGAATGCAAGTTGAAGAAAAATTCGGCGGGCAAGGTCTGCCCTCGCTCATAGGAATGTCGATCTTCGAAATGTTGCAAGCGGCAAACGTCTCGCTTGCTTTATGTCCTATGTTGAACGTAGGCGCGCTTGAACTTCTTACGGCACACGGAGACGAGTCAACCAAGAAAAAATATCTGACCAAAATGGTCAGTGGAGAATGGAGCGGCTCGATGGACCTGACTGAATCCCAAGCAGGTTCAGACGTTGGCGCAATCAAAACTAAAGCTATTAAAGAAGGCGATCATTACCGAATTTCCGGTCAGAAGATTTTCATCAGTTTCGGCGATCACGATATGGCCGAAAACATCATCCATCTGGTTTTGGCACGCCTGCCTGATGCACCGGAAGGCACACGCGGTTTATCTCTGTTCCTTGTACCTAAGTATCTCGTCAACGACGATGGCAGCCTTGGAGAAAATAACGAAGTGCATGTCGTCTCCATCGAACATAAGATGGGCATGCATAGCAGCCCTACGTGCGTTATGGCCTTTGGTGATCAGAGGGGGGCTCTTGGTCATCTCATCGGCAAAGAAAATGGCGGCATTGCCGCAATGTTCACGATGATGAACAACGCGCGCATCAACGTCGGCGTGCAGGCCCTTGGTGTCATGGAGCGGGCCTACCAACACGCCCGCGACTATGCCAAAACCCGCGTCCAAGGTCGCCCGATCAACGACCCTAAAGGTTCGCCTGTACCAATTATCCATCATCCCGATGTTTGCCGCATGTTGCTGGAGATGAAATCCACCACAGAGGCCGCACGAGCTATTGCCTATCACGCCGCTTATTCAGTTGATGTCTCACGGCACAGTAAAGATGAAGCGCAAAAAGCCCAAGCCTCGGCACGGGTCGCTCTTTTGACCCCTATTGTCAAAGCCTGGATAACGGATCGAGCCAGTGAAGTGGCTTCAACCGGCATACAGGTGTTTGGCGGCGTTGGTTATATCGAAGAAGCGGGCGCAGCACAGCATATGCGCGACGTTCGCGTCCTCATGATTTATGAAGGAACCAACGGCATTCAATCCCAAGACCTCGTCTTTCGCAAACTGATCTATGATCAAGGCGCTGCTTTCAAAAATATGACGGATGAAATTGACTCCTTTTTAAAATCATGGCCAAGCGTTCTTCCTGATAATTTCAATGTTCTACGTGAAAATCTGGTGCATGCTTTAACCGCACTGAAGGATGCTGCCTCTTGGTTATTACAAAACGGCAAGGCAAATCCCGCGCTAACAGCAGCTTCATCTGTCTCTTTTTTGCGATTGTTTGGAAATGTATTGGGTGGATTTTATTTGGTTCGCTCCGCCCTTCTCGCTCATGAAGATTTATCGTCAAAGAAGGGACATTTCGAATTTCTTGATTCAAAAATTCTTTCGGCTCGTTTTTATGCCACACAAATCCTTCCACAAAGTACAGGGCTTGCAGAAATTATCCGCATGGGATCAGATGCGACAATTGAAGTGAATGAGGCAACTTTTCTTTAGGTATTGTTTCCAAAATATTGATCCGAGAACCAGGCTCAGACGGCTGTATGCAATGGGCACAAAAACATATTTCTTAATAATCTTTAGTTTTCAATGCGTTACGAATATTCTTGATCAAACTTCATCTCCTATTAAGCTCGGCTTGATATAGTTCCAGTCGTAATTAGGACTAATTTTTAAAAATATGGCGCAGTTTATTTCAGCGCCACGTGTGGTGATAGTATGACAGACGTAAATCCAGTAAATGCCCCTACCCCGCCTGTAGTCAGCGCGCCTTCTGTTGCGCCCGTAAACAATGTCCAAACTCCTGCGGATAGCTCAACGCCACCGCCAGCAGCCTCTGTAAACGCAGCCGCTACCTACACTGCACTTGCAACAGTGTCGACATCGAATATTCGCGGCGTTGGAGTCAACCAATCAGCCTAAATTGTGCCGCTGGTAATTGTTTGATAGGCGCTAATTACCTTATCGCGAATTGTCGTAATTTCAGTCAGGACAATTTCGGCATTATCCATCGCCGTCACTACGCTAGCGAGATCGGCCTTACCGGATACGGCCGCTGTAGCCGCCTTTTCTCCCTCGTGCAAAGAGGAAACAGCATCGCCAAGAAAACCCTTGACCATTTTGCCAAAGTCTTCTCCGCCAGCCGTCGGCGTTGCGGAAATATCTCCGGAAGAATCAAAAATTCCTCCGCTTTTTTTATAAGCCGATACGGCATCTATAGGATTCATAACCATCTGTCCCCCCTTTTATTGGAGCATCCCTATTGTTTTCAGAACCATCGTGCGCGACGCGGCGATTACATCAAGATTGGCTTGATAGGATCGGCTGGCCGCGCTCATATCCATCGTTTCGATCAGCGGATTGACATTAGGCTGCATGATATAGCCTTGCGCATCTGCTGCAGGATGTGCAGGATCGAATTTTTTTACAAATTCCGAGTTGTCAGTGCGAACACCATCAACCTTGACCTTGTAGGCTCCTAAAGCTTTATCGAATTCTTTTTTAAACGTAATAACCTGACGTTGATAAGGTTTTTGACCGGGCGCAGACGGCGTCGTATTCGCATTTGCAACGTTTTCGGCAATAATCTTCATCCGCTGGTTTTGCGCTTTAAGCGCCGAACCAGAAATAGCGAAGATATCTGTAAACTCGTTAGACATCACCTATCCCATTCACCCGCTATTGCCCTTGATGGCAATTTTAAAAAGCCCCGTCATTTTACGATAGATTCCAGCCATCGTCTGATAATCCATAGATGTCCTCGATACTTCCGCCATTTGTTGCTCGATATCGACAGTATTGCCGGATGGAAGAACCTCGGTATCTTTCGACTTTATCGTTTGAGCATTAGTTCCCGCCATCGAAGCCGGAAGAATATGGCGTGAATTTGTCGTCGCCATGCTCCCGGCTGCCTGCTTAAGCGCATCCCCAAAACTGAAAGGTTTAAGCTCTAGTTGCTTGTATCCTGGCGTATCGGCATTCGCCACGTTTTCGGCAATTACAGCTTGCCTTTGATTGAGGTACGACATCTTCTGCGTCAGAATGTCGAACAGCCCTGAGATGCTAGAACTCATAGATACACCCCTCGCCAGAAAGCTGGCCGATGCACGAAAGAAGTATGTTTGCCCTCGATGGTTAACAAAAGGTTAATTGCCCTTTTCGAAGAGTTAAGCTAGACTCACCACATGGAAGAAGGTCGCGATTTTCAACCCAACATCTCACCGATTATCTCGCCTGGGCGGCGCGCCGTTGCTGTTGCTTTAAAGGGAAGCATCGGGGAGCCGTCAGAAGGAGGTCCTGATTCTCTCCCAAAGGTTATCGCATCTGGCTATGGAAAACTAGCAGAACAAATTCTTGAGATGGCCTTTGAGAAAGGCATAAAAGTTCGCGAGGACGCGGATTTGGCAGAACTGCTCGCCACGCTTGATCTTGATACGCCCATTCCAAGCGAGGCCATCGTTGCGGTTGCCGAAATATTGGCAAAGGTTTATGAAGCAAATGCAAGGCTCGACCCCCTTCCCGCTATTAAAGGACAAGCGTAATGCCCGCTCTTTCAAGCATAAGGACGGAATCAATAGTTCAAGAATTTGAATCCATTGACGCTTATCTTCAAGCCGTTCATGAGATTCTTCAAGAAGGGCACATGCCTGATGTCGTTGATCTGGATGATAGAATCGCGCATTTGTGTTCTAATGTAGAGGGCGCTCCTTTGGATATTCAGGAAACCTGTTTAATAAAACTTGGCGAACTCCTCCAAAAGCTCAATGATTGTGAAACCCATATGACTGCCCTTCATACAACCACGGTCAGAAGCGCACAGAAATGACCGATCCTTCTGATATTTCCTGGTTACGCGTCATTCTCGCCTTTTGCGTTGTGTTAGGGCTTATGGCGGGGCTTGGCGGCATATTAAAGTACATTAATGCACGTGGCTTCATGCTTGCCTTAAAGGAAAAGCGTGCACGAAGGCTGAAAGTTGTCGAAAGCCTCCTTCTCGATACAAAACATCGCTGCGTCATTGTGCGTTGCGACGAACGTGAACATTTGCTTCTTTTAGGCGATCAAAACGATATAGTCGTCGAAGCGAATCTCCCTCCCGTCAAAACACAAGATATTTCATGAAGCGTTCGTTGAAATTTTTGGCTTTGTTCCTTGCTGGAATACTGATTGCTCTTGGAGTCGCCTTTACTTCAACCGAGGCCTTCGCACAATCCATTCACTTCGATATGGGACAAGGTCCTTCGGCAACAGCGCGTATTGTGCAAACCGTCATTCTTGTGACCGTTCTGTCTTTAGCGCCATCCATTCTTGTGATGGTTACAAGCTACACGCGCGCTATTGTTATTCTGGCCTTCCTGCGAACCGCATTAGGCACACAAACGACGCCTCCCAATATCGTACTCATTAGTCTTGCTCTGTTTTTGACGATGTTCATTATGCAACCGACTTTTGATCGAGCTTGGGAAAGCGGTATACGTCCATTTATGAATAATCAAATTGACGAAGAAACGGCGTTTGAGCGCACCGTGGAGCCCATTCAAGAATTTATGTTGAAGCACACACGATCGAAGGATTTGGCTTTATTCGTGGAAGTCAGCAAAGCCAACGAAGCCGCAGCAGCCGCGGCAAAAACGCCAAATGCGGAAAAAGCCGTCCCCGCAGCAAAAAAAGACGCCGCCCCCGCCAAAGCTGAGGAAGCTAAAGACGATGTTTCTCTCCGCGCCTTGATCCCTGCCTTTATGATTTCAGAATTACGACGCGCCTTCGAAATCGGGTTTTTGCTGTTCCTGCCGTTTTTGATCATCGATATGGTTGTCGCCTCCATTCTGATGTCGATGGGCATGATGATGCTGCCGCCTTCTATTATCTCCCTGCCATTTAAAATTATCTTTTTTGTGCTCGTAGACGGCTGGTATCTCGTCTGCGGCAGCTTGATCCAAAGTTACGGCGGCGGATAACAACACAGGTCGAAAAATGGTGGGCCCGGCAGGACTTGAACCTGCGACAACACCGTTATGAGCGGTGCGTTCTAACCAACTGAACTACAGGCCCACGCTGTAGAAACGGCGTCAGGGATAACAAAAATAATTCGCGGCGTCCAAGGATTTGATAAAGAAAAACAGCTTTTTAAGCGCCTCTTTTTCTTGCAATAGCGCGCCAACCGATGTCGTGACGGCAAAAGCCTTCCGGCCAGTCAATTCGCTCGACAGCCTGATATGCTAGTTTTTGCGCCTCCGCAACCGTAGGGGCAACGGCGGTTATACACAAAACACGCCCCCCGTTAGCTGTAATTTCCCCTTGCGCATTACGCGATGTACCGGCATGCAAAACGGCAACATTCGGGATAGCTTCCGCATAATCAATGCCCCGAATAACACTGCCTTTTAAATAATTTCCCGGATATCCGTCCGCTGCCATAACAACGCCCAGTGCCGCTGTCTCATTCCACTCCATAACGGCTTTATCCAACTTGCCTTGGCTGCAGGCGTACAATAGCGCGAGCAAATCCGATTTCAGGCGAGGTATCATGACTTCCGCTTCCGGATCCCCAAAACGGGCATTGTATTCGATCAGTTTTGGCCCCGTTTTTGTCATCATTAACCCGGCAAAAAGAACACCGGTGAAGGGACGCTCTTCTTTTTTCATATACTCAACCGTAGGGATGATGATCTCGCGCATAATGCGCTCTTTCATCCCTTCGTCGATCATCGGCGCAGGGGAATAGGCTCCCATACCGCCGGTATTCGGTCCTTTATCACCATCGAAGACAGCCTTGTGATCCTGAGCCGAAGCAAAAAACCGCGCCGTTCTCCCGTCGCATAGCGCAAAAAAACTGGCCTCTTCGCCTTGCATAAAGTCTTCAATCACAACTTCAGCGCCCGATGGGCCAAAAACCTGGCCAACCATTGCAGCATCAACGGCCGCAATTGCCTCACTGACTGTGCTTGCAATCGTAACGCCTTTGCCCGCAGCAAGGCCGTCGGCTTTAACGACAATTGGGCCCTGTTGTTTTGAAACGTACGCTCGCGCATCTTCAACGTCTCTAAAGCGTTTATATTTTGCCGTCGGCACGCCAGCTTTAGTACACAAATCCTTCATAAAACCTTTGGAGCTCTCCAATTCTGCCGCCAGTTTGCTGGGGCCAAAGCAGGTAATTCCCGCCGCGACTAATTGGTCAACAAGACCAAGAGCAAGAGGAACTTCCGGACCAATGATAACAAAATCGATTTTATGTTCACGAGCCGTAGCTACGATTTTCTTGACTTCGTCAGTTTTTACCGGAAGGCACGTCGCTAAGTCTGCAATCCCCGCATTGCCTGGAGCGCAAAACAGTTTGTCGCATAAAGGCGACTTAACAATCGCTTTACAAATTGCGTGTTCGCGTCCGCCGCCGCCTACAACTAAAACTCTCATTTTGATCCTCCAAAATGTGAAGACGTCTTATCAGTTTCGCGCATGAGAAACCTTGAAATCCTGAATACCCGCAGTTTTTCTTAATCCTTCGCTTAGTTTTACCAGTGTAGCCCCTTTTCGTTTTCCTTGCGAGACAACAACAAAACGCCACTCTATCTGACCCGATGTCTGGTTGATAGAAAACGAGCCTCTCGCCACCTCATATCCATATGAACGAATTAATTGAAAAACCTCTGTTTCCGTAAGTTCGACTTGCTTATGAAAAAGAAGCGTTACTGAAAGGGCATGACGTACGGGCAAATAATCCTCAATTTTTGCCCCCCACATCATGAAAATAGCCGCCAAGAGGGATAACGTGATTGCAGCGCCATAAAATCCGATACCAACAAGAACGCCAATAGCAGATACCGTCCATATTGATGCGGCTGTGGTCAGCCCGCTGATGCTCAATCCATCGCGCATAATCACGCCCGCGCCCAGAAAACCAATTCCGGTCGTTATTCCCTGAATAATGCGGCTCGGATCTACATACTTTAAGGTTTCAAGAGATCGTCCACCGAACCATGTTTCCGGATGAGCCGAAAGAACGACAAAAGCGCATGAGGACATACATACAAGGCCATAAGTGCGCATACCGGCAGCGCGTCCGCGGTAAGAGCGCTCGTACCCAACCAAAAGCCCCAAAAGCAACGCGATAAAAATATTAAAAATTGCGCCAACATTTGTGGCAATCTCTTGCGGAGTCCAGTACTCTGTCAAAGCGTTTATAAAAGAAATGCTCATGGAAACGCCCTTTCGAATCGTCTTTTGTGAAGAATCCGCGAAACCTCGGTATAACACAAGATTATATTGTGCGCATCCGGCAAGCGTGTCATAAAATTTACCTTTCCCCGGTTTTTCATGTCGATCTGCATCCAATATAGCCGCCCTGCCTCCGGTAAAAATGACAGCGAAGTCTTTGGTTTCGATGTTGCCGTTACCCGCTTTCTTTCAGCCTATTTCCGCCATAGCGATGCGCAGCAATTCATATGCCGCCCTACCGATTTTCCGAGTTTTGACCATTTTAAGGAAATTGCCGTCGCCGAAGGCGTCGACGTTGAAAAACGCTGTATTGGGCTTGATCCCCGCCATCCTGATAAAAATCTCCAAAGTATTTCATGTCTCTTTCGCCCCGATCCCCTAATTGCCGATCTCATCTGGCAGCGACAACAGGTACATGGGCGTGGTTTTGCGGCCTGCGGTCTTGTCCATACGATGAGCGGAGAGCGCATTGCAAAAGCGGTTGGAGACCTATGTTTTGCCCCAAGCGAATGTACAGATGCATTGATCTGTCCTTCGGCGGCTATTCGGGATGCCGTACGTAATTTATGGAAAATACATAGCGACTATCTTAACCATCGTTTTGGCGGTGCTTTTTCCTGTCCCGTACAGACCCCCATCATTCCGCTCGGCATTGATAGCGAAAAATTTGCGGGTCTTACAACACCAACTAAACGCGCAGCCCAACGTAAGGCTTTGGGCGCAATGGAAGATGAAATCATTATCCTCTTCGTGGGACGCTTGAGCTTTGCCACCAAAGCGCATCCTTTGCCAATGTTCTTGGCGGCGGAACGAGCTGCAAAGCTTACGGGACGCAACGTGCGCCTTGTGATGTTCGGTTATTTCAAACCAAAGGATATGGAACCCCATTTCCGGAATCTCGCGGTCGATATCTGCAAAACAGTCAAAGCTGAATTTGTTATGAATGACGACCCGCGTTTTCCCGAGGGTTTATGGGCGGCGGCGGATATTTTTACATCCCTCTCCGATAATGTTCAGGAAAGCTTCGGCTTAACGCCGATCGAGGCCATGGCTTGCGGGTTGCCGTCAGTCATTACAGATTGGGACGGCTATCGCGAAGGTGTTCAAAATGGCTCAGAAGGCTTTTTGATCCCTGTTACGACCCCGCCTCCTTCTGCAGGACTGGCTATTGCGCAAATGTACTACAACGAAAATAATTACGGCGTAGCGCTTGCGGGAGCCTCTCAAAGCACGGGCGTCGACATCGAATGGTGTGCAAAATCATATGCCGTTCTTATTAGTGATGCCGATTTACGTCAGACCTTCGGCAAAAACGGAAGAACGCGCGCGCAGAATGTTTTTGATTGGCGACATATTATTCGTGCCTATGACGATTTATGGAAAACCCTTTCGGAACAGCGCCAAGCCGCGCCTCAATGCCGCTCCCTGCCCGACAACTGGCAAGCCATGCATCCCGGCTACCCAAATCCTTGGCAAATGTTCAGAAGCTTCCCCACAACGCATCTTACACCGACCGATATATTGCGCGTTGTTATGGAACCTAAGGAAGTTAATGTTCTTATGAGCCACGGCATGAACCTTTTTGTGCCTCAGCTTTTGTTGTCTCAGGATCAACTCCTGGAACTGATTGCTGTCATCCGCCGCGCCGGAGCCGCTAGAATTCAGGATATTCTGGCTGCTTTTCCTCATGACAGTCATGACCTGTTATGGCGTTGCTTCGGCTGGATGCTGAAATGCGGCATCTGCACGTTTGAACGACCTCAGGCATGATTATGAATATTCCTCTTTTTCCCGACGCCCTATGGATTCGCTTTGCGGCGGGTTTTATCATCGGCGCCATCTTAGGCAGTTTTGCAACTGTTCTTGCCTATCGATTGCCTCGGCGTCTTTCGATTGTATCTCCCCGTTCGCATTGTTTGTCATGCAATACCGTTTTGGGCGTACGCGATTTGATCCCCATTCTTTCATGGCTTTCGACACGTGGGTACTGTCGACATTGCAATGCTAAGATTGGCATAGAATCGTTTATCATTGAACTTGTGACAAGCCTCGCATGTGCAGCGGCGACTGTCGTAATTGGGTTTTCTTTTTGGCTTGCCGTTGTGTATATGGGGATTGTCGGGGTTGTGGTTTTAACGTCATACATAACTCAGCCAAAAATCTTAAAAAGCTAACGACTATATATCAATGAATCCAATCCACATCATCGGCGGCGGTCTTGCTGGAAGCGAAGCAGCTTGGCAAATCGCGCAATTGAACGTTCCAGTCGTTATACACGAAATGCGTCCAATAAAGAAAACCGAAGCACATCAAACCGATTTGCTTGCCGAGCTTGTATGCTCGAATTCGTTGCGCTCCGACGACAGCGATTATAACGCCGTCGGCCTGTTGCACGATGAAATGCGGCGATGCGGCTCGTTGATTATGGCCGAAGCGGATAAACATCAGGTTCCGGCAGGTGGCGCTTTAGCCGTCGATCGCAACGGCTTTTCAGCCGCCATCACGGAGCGTTTAAAAAACCATCCCCTTATCACACTTGTGCATGAGGAGATATCGGCTCTGCCTGAATTATCGCCGGATATGAACTCCGTGATTATAGCGACAGGGCCACTTACTTCAGGCTCACTTGCGGAATCCATTCGAAAAACAACCAGCCTAGATTCTCTATCCTTTTTTGACGCCATTGCACCTATCGTTCATCGCGAAACCATCGATATGAGCAAAGCATGGATGCAATCACGCTATGACAAAGTCGGCCCGGGAGGAACGGGCTCCGATTATATCAACTGCGCTATGAATAAAGAACAATACGAATTATTCGTCAACGAACTCGTGACTGCGCCTAAAGTAGAATTTAAAGAATGGGAAAAGAAGACGCCCTATTTTGATGGCTGCCTGCCCATTGAAATCATGGCCGAGCGAGGCGTTGACACCTTGCGCTATGGCCCTATGAAGCCTGTTGGGCTAACCAATCCGCATTCAAATATACGACCCTATGCAGTCATACAACTACGACAGGACAACGCGCTCGGCACACTTTATAACCTTGTCGGATTTCAAACTAAAATGAAATACGCCGATCAACAGCGTGTCTTTCGTATGATCCCGGGGCTTGAAAAGGCTGAGTTCGCTCGACTGGGTGGATTGCATCGCAATACCTTCATCAACAGCCCTCTTTTACTCGACAAACAGTTATGTCTGAAATCAAAACCTTATATACGCTTTGCCGGACAAGTAACCGGCGTTGAGGGTTATGTTGAATCTACGGCGATGGGTTTGCTGGCAGGACTCTTTGCCGCATCTGAACGCAAAGGCCCCGGACGCTCTCCACCACCGCGCACGACAGCAATGGGAGCTCTGCTCGCTTACATTTCGGGCGAAGCTAACGCCGAAACTTTCCAACCCATGAACGTCAATTTCGGATTGTTTCCCCCTATTACCGAAGGAAGAGGTGGACGCGAACGAAAGCTTCTGTATACAAAGCGCGCAAAAAAGGATTTTGCCGAATGGTTGATTAGTTACGCGCCGGAGCTAGCCCCTCACGGCGGGAACGCACCTCGTTGAGAATACTCTCGACGCCCTCTATTTGAATCAATGTTAAATTAGCCTGTTGCCAATTTTCTCCGCGCAATGCCTGCATCAATAACATAACCCCCTGCTCCAACGCCTGTCCTGCTTTTTGAGCCACGCGATCACAATGGCTAGGGTCGGTAGCATCAGTAAGTTCGCGGTATAAATCTTTGACCAAAGAATTGGAATCAACTTCATCTTTAAACTCTTTTCCATTAAGCCGTAGCCAATAACGCCCGCGCCGCAATGGTTCCCGCAGAGTTTCATAGGCCACCTTAAGCGCTTCAAGTTGTTTCGTGGCATGCCCGCGCTCGCCTGCGCCGCGGATTAGAAAGTGTTCGGGAGAAAGCGTCTGACTTAGTTTCGCGTATTGGCGGTCTAATACTTCGCTATCGACATCAAGGCGTCGTTCAAGTCCAAGCCGCGCAAAATGATCCATGTCGCGCACAGGCTGAATTGTCCCGCAGTTGTGGCAAAACAAAGCGCGGATTGAAACCGGTTTTTGGCATAACCAACAGTACGTATCCCCGTTCACCATGCCGACAAATTCATTCATACCCACTACATTGGACATACCGCTCACCGTTTGTTAACTTGTCGCTTCACTTAACAGTATCTCTTAATTTCTTGTTTTTCCTAAAGAAGTCGCCCGCATTGACTACAGAAGGCCTATTTCCAAAGGTTTGTATTACTTACTTGAAATTAACCTTTCGGATTGTGCTAGAGTACCCCTGCCTGTTCCCAGGAATATTAGAAAGGGGCGGGAGTATATCAGATTTTTCGACCCTTTGCAGCAAGTTAGGTGGTCTCATATGCCTGAAGTCCTTTTTGCCGGTCCCGCAGGACGTTTGGAGGGTCGTTATAGCCCCGGAAAGTCTCCAACAGCACCCATAGCCTTGGTTTTGCATCCCCATCCCCAACATGGCGGGACAATGAATAATAAGGTTGTCTATAACCTTTATAATGCATTTGCCGAACGTGATTTTGCTGCAATGCGTTTTAATTTCCGCGGCGTTGGCCGTAGCCAAGGAACCTATGACCGTGGTGAGGGTGAGCTGAGTGACGCGGCTAGCGCACTTGATTGGCTCCAAAGCATCAATCCTAATGCGCGCAGCGTTTGGGTTGCAGGATTCTCGTTTGGCGCATGGATTGGCATGCAGCTGCTTATGCGTCGTCCTGAAATTGAATCCTTTATTTCGGTGGCCCCTCCGGCCAATATGCTTGATTTTAACTTCCTGGCTCCCTGCCCAGCTTCTGGACAGATCATCCATGGGGCAGCTGATGAAATTGTGCCTGAGCCTTTTGTCGCCAAGCTGGTCAATAAGTTGTCAAGCCAACGCGGCGTCAAAATCGATTATCACGTCATTCCCGGAGCGACCCATTTTTTCACCGAAAATCTCGATGAATTAACGACCCATGTCGAAGATTACCTAGATCTCGCGCTGTATCAACGCCCAGTTTCTTTGGCAATGACGGCTTAAGCGAATTCAAAAAATATCTGTTTTAAAATGCCGCAAAGGATTTTAAGCTCTTGCGTATGTCCTTGGCATGTCCTGCCTTCGGCTCTCCTCTATCAGTCACAGGGGTCGCCTTATGAGCACAAGTCATCTTAGCCCCTTAACACGGTGGTTTCGCGTACGGCTTTTGCGTTTTCTCGGAATTGAGGACATCCAAATAAGACTAACCTCTCTAGAGGGAGACATTAGCAATACCGTCCACCCCCCTTCTGTTCATGCCAATGTAGAATTAGATTCTACGCTTATAAAAAACATTCTCTCTTCCTTGCAAAGGCTTACCGAGGGTCTTGTGACCCTTGATAAGAGGCTGGGCGCTTATCGCTCGTCCAGATTTCTTTCGCATGTATCTGAAATCCACCCCAAAACAAAAACTGTCGTGTTTGCCGGAGGTAGCTATTTCGGGGATAATATTAAGTATGCCTATCTTTCTTTCCTCGATAAGGCCTTGAAAGCAGGGATCGGTTGTTATTTCCTTCCTTACAATGCAGCCCAAGTCAAACAACTCAAAGCCGCGGGGCTGCCGTGTTTGCCCTTTGATCCTGCGGAATACACTTCAAATGAAATGGATATTTGTTTGAGCGCAAAAGTGTTGGTGCTTGATAATCATTTTGTCCCATTAAATTGGAGACATCATCTTCCCCATTCGCTGCTTCGTGGAGCAAAAACCATCCAGCTTTGGCATGGCATCCCTATAAAGGAAATCGGATTAGAAACAGTCACAAAAGGTAAAATCGACGATCCGAACGTTGCCGAACTTGTCTCAAGTTGCGGGCCTTTTGATGTTTTTGTCGCTTTAAGCGGCGCTTCTCGCGTGGACTGGGCTCGTAAATTTTCTTTTAGAGACTTTTCTTCGATAGGATATCCGCGCAACGATGTCTTATTACGCGACATCACCCCTTCGGATAAAATCAATATTGACAAAAAAGCGTTTGCTTCCGCCGAGACTTCAAGCAAAAGCAAAAAACCTGTCATTTTGTACGCCCCAACATTTCGAGATTACAAAGACAGCGCTTGGTTCGAGAAAGCGGAAATTTCAGCGCTTGCGGACTATTGTTCGAACAAAGGCTATCTTTTTTATGTAAATCTACATCCGGCAGAACAAGACTCGGTTGAGACGTATCGTCACCGTTATCCCACAATAAATTTCGTCGACCCCCATACAGATATTTACCCCCTTGTCAAATGTACGAGCGTTCTCATTACCGATTATTCGTCTTTGGCTTTCGATTATTTGCTTTTGGATCGTCCTGTTGTTTTTTATAGACCGGATCATGCTGAATATGTTGCGCGATCCAGACACCTGATAAAAAATCATGATCAGTATATTTGTGGGACTATTTCATATACCCCCGACGAACTCAAAAAGGCCGTTGATGAGGCTGTCGGATCCTTTCTTAAACCAGATATAGATCCCTATCGAAGAACACGTCAGGTTTTGCGGCAAAAACTTTTTGATCATTCCGATGGCCTTGCCTCAGAGCGTTTGCACGATGTCATCTTGAATCTATTGGAAGCTCATCCATGAAAACTATTATTACATTCGGAACATATGATTTGTTTCACATCGGCCATTTAAGAATTCTGACAAGGGCAAAAATGCTAGGCGATAAGCTTGTAGTCGGCGTGTCGACTGATGAATTAAACTTTTCTAAAAAAGGCATTAAACCCGTTTTCACTCTTACCGAACGAATAGAGATTCTTCGCGCTCTTTCCTGCGTCGACAATGTTTTTCCCGAAGAAAGCCTTGAGCTTAAAGGAGAATATATCCGCACTTACAAAGCAGATCTTCTTGTCATGGGGGATGATTGGCGGGGCAAATTTGATTGCTTTAAGTCCTTATGCGACGTGGTTTATTTGCCCCGCACGGAAGGCATTTCAACGACAAAAATCAAGGAATATGTCGAAAAGATTGCCTCAGATTCCCTGTAGTTGCCATATTGTTAGAATAATTTTGCCTCAATCGCAGCATATTTTGGCCATAATGAAACACTATCGTTTTTTTAGTTCAGAGGTTGCCTCTCCTTCCAAATCAGGACACCTAGTAATGGAGATAAAAAAATGAAAAGCAAACTAGCAATCGCAGCTCTTATGACCACAGTGCTTATGGCCACACCGTTAGCCCCTGCTCATGCCAAAGGACATCGGCCGCAAGGAAATTCGGACTCAAGTTTATATCTGGGGCTTTTTGCCGCTGGACTAACGGGAGCGGCTATCGCCCTTGCAACAGCTCCTAACACTGTTGTTGTTCGGACTCTGCCTCCCCCACCTCCGCCAATTTATGTGACCCCAGTTCCGGTTTATTATTACAATTATGCCCCTATTCATAGGCATCGGCCGGTTTATTCGCATCGTCCTGTTATGACGTATGGCACGCCGTACCCTGCTTATGCCATCTATCGATAAAAGCCCATCAAGCGGCGTCTAGCCCTTTTTGTAGTATGCCGAGAAAAGCGCTTCCAACATTCAAGAGCCGTTGCCGGTTGTGCTCGAGCACAGGGAATAAAGAACGCCGTTGTTCCAATAACTGCTCCATGGGCAAGGCATGCAGACGCTGAACTTCGGCATAAGCCGCATGAAAGCGGGCGACGGGATCTACGATTCCGTCATAACTTTCATCAATGAGCGGCGAAAAAGTTTGGAAGCCCCATTTATGCAAAGTCGCCAACGTACCGACATTACCAAAGAGAATGAAGGGATTCATCGCCGCTAGTCCCTTTACCGTCTTTTCGGTAAAGCGTTGCGGAGACACCCCTCCCATCTCGCTTTCAGTTACAAGATAGTAGGCTGCATCTTCATGCAATCTGGCATCAAACCGCCAAATAAAGGAGCCCAAAGAACCAGGGCTTGCCGTATTATCGTTCAAATCCAATCGCAGAGGTAATTTTGGCTCAACCTCTTCAATAAGAGCCGCAACATCGGATTCGGGCATACCCATCCATGGAACTAATTTTGCCGCCTCGACTTTTGGAAAGTGCTCCGGCAATTTTCGCATTGAGTGATTAAAGGACACATGACTATCGGAAAGCATGCCATCACGAACCATACTCAGAAAAAGGGCTGTTCGATGTATATGCGGCCAATGATTAAAACAGAGAAATTTCTTGCTTGGAGTCTCACCAATGCGCGCAGGTTGCTGCATGCTCGCTAAAAGTAAGTGCGTATTGAGAGGAATAATTTGCGGTACGCCTCTTTTCGCCTCGCCATTTGTCACAAACAGGGCAAAATCATTCGCAAAGCCTGAATTTTGGGGCAAGTAGACAATAGACTCGGGCTTGCATCCTAGATGCTGTGCCAGACCCGTAACCTGATCGTACCAAATTTGTCCAAAATAGGATATGTCACCCGCAGCACATAGGAAAAGACGGGCCTCACCTTTTTGCAATAGAGCGCGAACAAAAGATGGAATACGTGCAGCAATATAAGGATAATCACCCAATTGATCGGCAGGAAAATTGACATCCAGCCACCACGCTACGGAAAATTTGCGCTGTGCAAAATCTGGAATTTCCTCAGGCCCGCAACAAATATGTAATGGCGCGTCGCCGCAAGCGATAATGACCTCATCCTTCAACGGCAAAAAACAACGCGGATGTTCTTCAACCAGCCGCGACACAAACACCTCGCGGGTTTGCATGCCCTGTACATGCATATCATATAATAATGCCACAGCCTCCGCGCTGGCAAAGCTCGTACGAACAACATTAGCCCGCGCAGCAGAAAGAAATTGCCCCTCGGAATCAAATCGAATAAAATTTTGAGGCTGTCTAAGTTTGCCTTCCGCCAACAACCCTAATAAACGTTCCATAAGCGTGGCTCGCAGGATCATCCTATCCTGATGCAAAACAGTTTTAGTGAGAGAGAGGGACGGTATCTGCCAACTTAGATATCCCCCCATATAATCTAGGCGGCGGTATAAATGCTGAATAATATCTTCATCAAGAACAAAACGCAGAACCTGCCGTACCGCCCAATGAATATTGTTTAATGTTTCAAATATTGAATCGCGGTTCTGTTCAGCGTAACCAACTTTCGCATCGATATATTTTAGAACATGCTGCCCCCATTCGCTCTCAACAACTGAAGTAACTAATTCTTGTCCAACGTTCTGGCTTGTTGTTTGCACATCTATCTCCGGCTCTAAATATCCGTTATATTTCAGACAAATACAGTCACTATGTCAACCCTTACATTATCCAACAATATGAAGGACAACGCAAAGCCACTCAATATATGACGATGGGATGTGCGAACTCCCGCTTTAAGGAGTCAGCCTATGGGGTTAATCAGAAGGCTATCCAACCCCCTGGGCGGCAAGCCAAGCAACAACCTGATCTGTTGAGAGGCTGTTGACTTGAGCGTTCGTAAACGACTGAGCCTGAACCGACGTCATCGACGAAATTTGTGTCGTCGTCATTGCAACAATCTGGGTCGTGCTCAATGACGGAATTTGCGCTACCGTCAACCCACCAACCTGCGTCGTTGAAAACGTCGCTACTTGCGTCGTTGTCAACCCTGTAAGAGAGGTGACGGACAATGCAGAAACCTGCGTCGTTGACAAACTACCCATAAGTGTCGTTGACAAAGCTTCGACTTGCATAGAGGTCAGCCCACCTATTCCCGTCGATGTCAACGATCCAAACTGCGTCGTCGTCAGTGTATTTACCTGAGTTGTCGCCAGTCCTCTAATTTGCGTTGCCGATAGCGCTCCAACTTCTGTCGTCGTTAACGATACAAACTGTGTCGTGCTCAACGCGTTCAGCTGTGCCGTCGTCACGCCGCCAAGTTGAGCCACACTCATGCTTGCGATATCTGTCGTTGTCAAAGCCACAAACTGAGTCGTGGTCAATGCGGCCATCTGCGTCGCCGTAAATCCCGTCAATTGCGTCGTACTTATCGATGCAATGTTTGTGGTACTCAATCCGCTCAAAGACGCTACCGTCAACGCGCCAATTTCAGTCGTCGTCAACGATCCCACCTGTGTCGTCGTCAACGCCCCAACTTGGGTCGATGTCAGTCCTGCCATCTGCGTCACCGTCAACGCCCCGATCTCCGTCGTCGTCAATGCCGCCACCTGCGTCGTCGTCATCGACCCGATCTGCGCCGCCGTCAATCCCGCCAACTG